>Ga0209578_10002045_pt1 | contig 17364 bp, 12 predicted proteins | sample tdAd472_FD_187127 | JGI IMG/M metagenome (GOLD analysis project Ga0209578, IMG submission 187127) | Marine sediment microbial communities from the Atlantic coast under amendment with organic carbon and nitrate - tdAd47.2 (SPAdes)... | ecosystem: Environmental > Aquatic > Marine > Coastal >...
CCATCTGCGTAGGCGTTAATTAAGTGAGCATGCAGGCACCTCACACCTACGGTCTTTGATGGCCCTGCCGGCAAGAACCGGACAGAACCCCAAAGTCGATCTGGACGGGACTGATTATCATGACGCAACTGAGCCCGGAAATTTCCGGCCCCATGGCCAACCTGTCCCATCCGTACGCTGCTTCGCAAGCAGCGCAAATTCCTGTTTAAATCTGTAGTGATGACTGGTCGATAACCAGGCCTGGACCCATGGTTGAAGACAGCACGACTTTCTGGATGTAGACACCCTTGGACGAAGCCGGCTTGGCTTTTTTCAGATCTGACAGCAGCGCCTCGAGGTTGCCCTTGACGGCATCCACCTCGAAACCGATTCTGCCGATACCACCGTGGACTATTCCGTTCTTGTCGGTCCGGTAACGCATCTGGCCGGCCTTGGCATTGGTCACCGCAGCCTCGACATCCGCCGTTACTGTGCCAACCTTGGGATTGGGCATGAGGCCACGCGGTCCAAGAACCTGACCCAGCTTGCCAACAACCCGCATGGCATCTGGCGTGGCGATAACCACGTCAAAGTCCAGGTTGCCGCCCTGAATACTTTCTGCCAGGTCGTCAAACCCGACAATATCCGCGCCGGCTGCCTTGGCTTTCTCGGCGTTTTCGCCTTGTGCAAACACTGCAACCCGGACGGTTTTACCACTGCCGTTCGGCAGGATAGTGGAACCACGGACAACCTGGTCGGATTTACGCGGATCAACACCGAGGTTCACTGAAACGTCTATAGATTCCTTGAATTTCTCGGACCCGAATTCGCTTAGCAGGGCAACCGCTTCCTCGATGCTGAAAGCGGATTTCTCTGCCAGCTTGTCACGCATAGTCTTTTGCTTTTTAGTAAGTTTTGCCATGATTACTCGACCCCCTCCACTTCAATGCCAGCACTCCTGGCACTGCCGGCAAGCGTCCTTACAGCCGCATCCATATCGGCCGCGGTGAGGTCCGGCATTTTCTGGGTGGCGATTTCTTCCAGCTGCGCCCTGTTCACTTTGCCCACTTTTTCGGTGTTGGGTCTGCCGCTGCCTTTCTTCAGGCCCGCTGCCTTGCGCAACAGCACCGCCGCCGGTGGCGTCTTGGTAATAAAGGTGAAACTGCGATCCGCATAGACGGTGATCACCACCGGAATGGGCAGACCCGGCTCGGTGCCCTGGGTCTGGGCATTGAATGCCTTGCAGAATTCCATGATATTGACACCGTGTTGACCCAGCGCGGGACCCACGGGCGGACTGGGATTGGCCTGACCGGCTCCTACCTGGAGCTTGATGTACGCCAGTACTTTCTTTGCCATGTTATTACTCCTTTGGGTTCAATCGCCTGAGTATTGCCGCCCACTGTCACGGTGCGGTTATCAGGCTCCCCGGCGCGCCCTGTACTGCCTGCATAAGGGCTCGACTTTCGTTAATGGAAACGGTGTTCATCCTGATCTGCCCTGCCGTGTCGTCGCAGTGCATCCCGGCTGGATACCGTCATCCCCTTCAAGGGGCGCTCCGCAGTTGCCGGGCCCCTAACTCTTCTCCACCTGGCTGAATTCCAGCTCCACAGGTGTGGATCGACCGAAAATAAGGACTGCTACCCGTAATCGGCTTTTCTCGTAATTCACTTCCTCGACGGTTCCGGTAAAATCGTTGAAGGGACCGTCAGTTACCCGGACCATTTCACCGGGTTCATAAACTGTCTTGTGGGTCGGTGTTTCTTCGCTGTCTTCCATGCGCTGAAGAATTTTGTTCGCTTCCTTGTCCGTAATCGGTGCCGGTTTTTCCGGTGTACCACCGATGAAGCCCATCACCCTGGGAGTATCCTTTACGAGGTGCCAGGTATCATCGTTCAGCTCCATGCGCACCAGCACATAACCCGGGAAAAACTTTCGTTCGCTTTTGCGCTTCTGGCCACCTCGCATTTCCAGCACTTCCTCTGTCGGCACGAGGACCTCATCAAAATAATCTTCCATGCCGGCAAGCGCTACGCGTTCCTGCAATGCGTGCATGACCTTCTTTTCATACCCGGAATAGGCATGTACCACGTACCAACGTTTAGCCATTGCGAAGTCCCTTAGCCGATGATGACCGAAACGATGCCGTTCAAGCCCCAGTCAAGAAGCCAGAGAATCAGCGCCACGACGAATACCACGATCAGCACCACGATAGTGGTCTGGGTGGTTTCCTGGCGGGTCGGCCAGACTACTTTGCGAATTTCCACCCGCGCTTCGAGACACAGGTTCCAGAAAGCCCGCCCACGCTGGGTCTGCACGGCTATCCAGCCAGCCACTCCAGCCAGTGCCAGCAATCCTATGGTTCTGAGAAGAAGTGACTCCGTGGCAAAATAGGAATTGGCATAGATACCGCCGGCAACCAGCACGGCGACAGCCACCCACTTCAACCAGTCCAGTCCTTTATCCTGTTCGTTTACCTTATCTGACATAAAAGTTCCGACTCTCTGTGGCTTCCGCAGACAACGAAAATGACTGCCCGTGACCCATAATCAATTTTCCCTGCACAGCCGGTAAGCTGGCAGGCCAGGAGGGAATCGAACCCCCAACCTGCGGTTTTGGAGACCGCTGCTCTGCCAATTGAGCTACTGGCCTAATTTCTAACTACCCCGTCAGCGCCGCCAGAAATGGCTATCGGCGGCGCCTGAACCTGGTCGGGCCAGGTCAGCTGACTGCGAAAACATGCTGAAATTCAGTTTTTCCTAAAGATGACTAAGCCGAAACACCTTTTCAGGTGTTTCGGCTCAACGTCTCTAACCGGATTTTTCTTATTCGATGATCTTTGCAACCACGCCGGCGCCCACTGTGCGTCCGCCTTCCCGGATCGCAAAGCGCAGGCCGTCGTCCATCGCAATCGGTGCTATCAGCGACACTTCCATCTTGATGTTGTCACCCGGCATTACCATCTCAACACCTTCCGGCAGTTCCACCGAACCCGTCACGTCCGTCGTGCGAAAGTAAAACTGGGGACGGTAGCCCTTGAAAAACGGTGTATGCCGTCCACCTTCGTCCTTGCTCAGAATATAAACTTCCGCCTCAAATTTCGTGTGCGGCGTAATCGTGCCCGGCTTCGCCAGTACCTGACCACGCTCAACCTCTTCTCGCTTGGTGCCACGAAGCAGCACTCCCACGTTTTCTCCCGCTCGACCTTCGTCCAGCAGCTTGCGGAACATCTCCACACCCGTACAGGTGGTCTTGGTCGTGTCTTTCAGACCAACAATCTCAATCTCGTCGCCAACCTTGACAATGCCCCGCTCTACTCGGCCTGTCACTACCGTACCCCGACCGGAAATCGAGAAGACGTCTTCGATGGGCATCAGGAACGGCTTGTCAATATCACGCTCCGGTTCCGGTATGTAGCTGTCAAGGGTCTCCACCAGCTTCTTCACCGACGGCACACCAATGTCAGACTCGTCACCTTCCAGCGCCTTCAGCGCCGAACCAATAATGATCGGCGTGTCGTCTCCAGGAAACTCATAGCTGTCCAGAAGCTCCCGGACTTCCATCTCAACCAGCTCCAGCAGTTCCTCGTCGTCAACCATGTCCGCCTTGTTCATGTACACCACAATGTAAGGCACACCTACCTGGCGGGACAGCAATATATGCTCCCGCGTCTGCGGCATCGGTCCATCCGCTGCTGAAACCACCAGGATCGCACCATCCATCTGCGCCGCACCGGTAATCATGTTCTTCACGTAGTCAGCGTGCCCCGGACAGTCAACGTGGGCATAGTGACGATTGGGCGAATCGTACTCAACGTGCGACGTCGCGATCGTGATGCCTCGCTCCCGCTCTTCCGGCGCATTATCGATCTGATCAAACGCCCTGGTCTCACCACCGAACTCTTCCGCGCAGACCTTCGTCAAAGCAGCTGTCAACGTCGTCTTGCCATGGTCCACGTGACCAATCGTGCCAACGTTTACGTGTACCTTCGTTCTTTCAAATTTTTCCTTCGCCACAATTTCACCTCAATCAGTATTATTAAATGGGGTAAAGTTCCAGTTAACCTTTATTGATAATTGCTTCTGCAATATTGGCGGGCACTTCGCCGTACTTGTTGAACTCCATGGTGTAGGTAGCACGCCCCTGGGTTGCCGAGCGCAGATCGGTGGAATAGCCGAACATTTCTGCAAGCGGCACCTCGGCGTTGATCACCTTGCCACTGGAGCTGTCTTCCATGCCCTGTACGACGCCGCGACGGCGATTCAGGTCGCCCATGACGTCGCCCATGTATTCTTCCGGAGTGACCACCTCGACCTTCATGATCGGCTCCAGCAGAGCCGGGTCGGCCAGCAGTGCGCCTTTTTTCAGGGCCAGGGAACCGGCAATCTTGAACGCCATTTCACTGGAGTCGACATCGTGGAACGAGCCATCATAAAGGGACACTTTCATGGCCAGCAGGGGGTAGCCTGCCAGGCAGCCGTTCTGCATCTGTTCCTGGACACCCTTGTCCACTGCCGGTATGTATTCCTTCGGCACCACGCCACCGACAATCTGGTTGACGAATTCATACTCCTCGTCAGGATCCACCGGCTCGAGGCGCAGCCAGACGTGCCCGTATTGACCCCGACCGCCGGATTGTTTGACGTGTTTGCCTTCCACTTCCACAGACTTGCGAATGGTCTCCCGGTAGGCAACCTGCGGTTTGCCGATGTTTGCTTCGACATTGAATTCACGACGCATCCGGTCAACCAGGACATCGAGGTGCAGTTCACCCATGCCGGAAATAATGGTCTGGCCGGATTCCTCGTCGGTTTCCACACGGAATGACGGATCCTCCTGGGCCAGTTTGCCCAGGGCAATGCCCATTTTTTCCTGGTCTGCCTTGGTTTTGGGTTCTACCGCCACCGAAATCACAGGCTCCGGGAAGTCCATCTTTTCCAGGGTCACAATATGATTGGGATCGCACAGCGTTTCGCCGGTGGTGACATTCTTCAGACCCACCGCGGCGGCGATGTCTCCAGCCATGACTTCCTTGATCTCTTCTCGGGAGTTGGAGTGCATCTGCACCATTCGACCGATACGTTCCTTGTTATGCTTGATGGGGTTGTAAACGCTGTCGCCGGAATTCAGCGCACCTGAATACACCCGGAAAAACGTCAGGGTACCGACAAACGGGTCAGTGGCGATTTTGAATGCCAGCGAGGCGAAAGGTGCCTTGTCGTCAGCCTCACAGGTAGTTGTCGTGCCATCTTCCATCACACCTTCGATGGCCTTGACCTCGGTAGGCGCCGGCAGGTAGTCGACCACAGCGTCCAGGACCGCCTGCACACCCTTGTTCTTGAACGCCGAACCACAGAACGTGGGGACAATCTCGTTGGCCAGGGTTCGCAGCCGAATTCCCTTGACCACTTCTTCCTGGGTCAGTTCTCCCCCTTCCAGGTACTTGTCCATCAACTCTTCGTTGGCTTCGGCAGCTGCCTCGACCAGCAGTTCACGCCACTTTTCACATTCCGCCTGCATATCTGCCGGAATTTCCTCGTAGCTGAACGTGGTGCCCATATCCTCTTCGTTCCAGACTATGGACTTCATCTTGACCAGATCGATTACACCCTTGAACTCATCCTCGGCACCAATCGCCAGCTGCATGGGTACCGGATTGGCGTTGAGCCGCTCCTTCATCTGTTTCACCACACGGAGGAAATCGGCGCCGGCACGATCCATCTTGTTGACGAACACCACCCGGGGTACTTCATAGCGATTGGCCTGACGCCACACGGTTTCGGTTTGCGGCTGCACGCCGGAAGACGCACACAGCACCACTACGGCGCCATCCAGAACCCGCAGGGAGCGTTCCACTTCGATAGTAAAGTCAACGTGCCCCGGTGTATCGATAATGTTGATCCGGTGCTCGTCGTACTGATTGTCCATGCCGTTCCAGAAACAGGTGGTGGCAGCAGAGGTGATGGTGATACCACGTTCCTGCTCCTGCTCCATCCAGTCCATCACGGCGGCACCATCGTGCACTTCGCCGATCTTGTGTGAAATACCGGTGTAGAACAGCACCCGTTCGGTGGTGGTGGTCTTGCCGGCGTCCACGTGAGCGACGATCCCGATGTTTCTGTAACGTTTCAGTGGGTGCTTTCTGGCCACAACTAAACCCTCTATCTGCTTGCCTGTTTAAATATGATTTTCGTCCAATCAGAACCGGTAGTGCGAGAACGCCCTGTTCGCCTCTGCCATACGATGCACATCTTCACGCTTGCGCACGGCATTACCGCGGCCCTGTGAGGCATCGGTAATTTCACCGGCCAGGCGCAACGCCATGGACTTTTCGCCACGTGCGCGGGAATGCTCCACCAGCCAGCGCATGGCCAGCGCATTACGGCGTTCCGGCCTGACTTCCACGGGAACCTGGTAGGTGGCACCGCCGACCCGACGTGATTTCACCTCGACCATGGGAGCAATCGCCTCAAGGGCCTGCTCAAAGACTTCCAGCGGATCGGAAGCGCCGTTTTCCGCCACTACGTCGAGGGCGCCATAGACGATCTTCTCGGCCACCGACTTCTTGCCGTCAACCATCACGTGGTTCATGAACTTCGCCAGGGTTTTACTACCGAACTTGGGATCTGGCAGAACTTCACGTTTTGCCACTTCTCTTCTTCTGGGCATTATTGAGACCTCATGTTTATTCAGGGTTATCCAGGATCAGCCGTTACCTGATGAACGCGACCTGGCCTTACTCTCTGCTCTACTTTCCTGCCGGACCCCACGGGAGCCGGTGAAAGACTACTTCCTGTACCTGGTGTACCAACCGCGGTTTCCGGCCGGGATTTGTGGAACGCCATATACAAAAAATCTGGCAACACGTGGAATGCCAGATTTTTTATTAACGTTAAACCCAACCCGCTGCTATACGTCGTGCGGGCCGGTCGTTGTTCAGCTTTCTGCTCTTGTCCGCCCGCATTTCACCGCCAGCGTCCAGTATCCGGACTCGACGGTCTGCTAGCCCTTGGGGCGTTTTGCGCCGTACTTGGAGCGACCCTGTTTGCGGTCTGAAACGCCGGAGGTATCCAGGCTGCCGCGGACAGTGTGGTAACGCACACCGGGGAGATCCTTGACTCGGCCGCCTCTGATCAGAACCACGGAGTGCTCCTGGAGATTGTGGCCTTCGCCGCCGATATATGACGACACTTCATAGCCATTGGTGAGTCGCACACGACAGACCTTGCGCAAAGCCGAGTTGGGCTTTTTCGGTGTCGTTGTGTAAACGCGGGTACAGACGCCCCGCCGTTGCGGACAGCCCTGAAGAGCGGGTACGTCGCTTTTCTCTACCTTGCTCTTGCGGGGCTTGCGCACCAATTGGTTGATTGTCGCCATTTCTGCTCCTAGTAAAAAAGGCTTGTGGCCGGTCTTACCTGCCATGCCGCAAACCTGGATCGCCGGCGCCTTTGCCAGCCCCTGCCCCACCAGGTCTTTCGGTATTTACTGCTCGTCGCCCCGCCTGGTTACCGTTCTGGTTACCGAAAATACCTGTTTCGGCGGGTCGTACCGACAAGGGAGGCGGAAGTTTAATGATCCCGCCTCCTCTAGTCAACTGTTCCGCACGCCAGCAGGCAATAATCCCGCTGGTTGCGGTTTCCTGCCAGGGGCCAGCCCTCAGTCGGCACTGTCCCCTGCGCTTTCCGCTTCCTCTTTCAAGGCCTCGGTGAGCGCCGCCTCGACATCCACGGCGCTGACTCCATCCTGGCTGCCGGTACCTTCTTCGGCGGCCAGTTTGCGTGCTTCGTGGTAAGCCAGGCCCGTACCGGCGGGAATCAGCCTGCCCACCACCACGTTTTCCTTCAGGCCGCGGAGGAAATCCCGCTTGCCGGTAACGGCCGCTTCCGTGAGAACCCGGGTTGTCTCCTGGAAGGACGCCGCCGAAATGAACGATTCCGTGGCCAGGGAGGCCTTGGTAATACCCAGCAGCATCCGCTCGTACTTGACTTCAGCCTTGTCTTCTTCCCGCAGCTTGTCATTGACTTCAAGCATCTGGGTGTAGGTAATCTGCTCGCCCTTGATAAGACTGGAATCACCGGGGTCGGTGATTTCCACCTTGCGCAACATCTGCCGCACGATCACCTCGATATGCTTGTCGTTGATCCGCACACCCTGCAACCGATAGACATCCTGTACCTCGTTGACGATGTACTGGGCCAGTGCCTCGACTCCCTTGAGCCGAAGAATATCGTGTGGCGAGGGCGGGCCCTCGGATACAACTTCACCTTTTTCGATATGCTCACCCTCGAACACGGTCATGGTACGCCACTTGGGTATCAGGGTTTCGTAGTGATCACTGCCATCAATGGGGTTGACACCATCCTTGGGGGTAATGACCAGTCGTCGCTTGCCCTTGGTCTCCTTGCCGAAACTGACGGTACCCGATATTTCCGCCAGGATGGCCGGTTCCTTCGGCTTCCGCGCTTCAAACAGGTCGGCAACCCGGGGCAGACCGCCGGTGATATCCCGGGTCTTGGACCCTTCCTGGGGGATACGGGCGATAATGTCACCGATATCGACATCGTCACCGTCTTTGATGTTGACGATGGCGTGAGGCGGCAGAAAATAGTGCGCCGGCTGCTTGGTACCTGGCAGGCAGATTTCCTTGCCCTTCTTGTCCAGCAGCGCCACTGCCGGGCGTAATTCCTTCGCTGACGACGAGCGTTCCGCCGGGTCGATTACCGACATGCTGGTCAGGCCGGTAATTTCGTCAGTCTGTTCACGTACCGTGATGCCCTCTTCCATCGCCTCGAACTTGACCTTACCGGTCACTTCCGAAACGATCGGGTGGGTATGGGGATCCCAGGTTGTCACCATCTGGCCTGCCTTGACCTCTTTTTCTCTGCCGATGGTAATCAGCGCTCCGTAAGGCAGCTTGTATTTCTCGCGTTCCCGACCATTGGTGTCGTTGACAATCAACTCGCCCGAGCGGGAAACAACCACCAGCTGACCTTTTCTGTTTTCAACGGTCTTCATGTTATGCAGGTGGATGGTGCCATCATTTTTGACCTGAACGCTGTCTGAAGCCGTGGCCCTGGACGCCGCACCACCGATGTGGAAAGTCCGCATGGTCAGCTGAGTGCCCGGCTCGCCGATGGACTGTGCAGCTACCACACCCACGGCCTCACCGACATTAGCCTGGTGACCACGGGCCAGGTCTCTGCCATAACACAGTCGGCAGATTCCGAAACGCGTTTCACAGGTGATGGGGGAGCGGACAAAAACTTCATCGATACCACCGGTTTCCAGCTTCTCCACCAGTCGTTCGTTGATCATCTGACCGGCTTCGGCGATCACCTCACCGCTGCCGTCTTCGGCGATAACGTCGGCGGCCAGAACCCGACCGAGGACGCGCTCGCCAAGCGCAGCAATAATGTCACCACCTTCGATAATGGGTGACATGCTCAGGCCACTGTTGGTTCCGCAATCGTCCTCGGTGATGACCAGGTCCTGGGAAATATCCACCAGTCGCCGGGTCAGGTATCCGGAGTTGGCTGTCTTCAATGCGGTATCCGCCAGACCTTTCCGCGCCCCGTGGGTCGACGTAAAGTACTGGGACACGTTGAGCCCCTCCCGGAAGTTGGCGGTAATCGGTGTCTCGATGATGGAACCGTCCGGTCTCGCCATCAGACCCCGCATACCGGCCAGCTGACGAATCTGGGCGGGGGAACCCCGGGCGCCGGAATCCGCATAAATATAAACCGAGTTGAAGGACTCCTGCAGTTCTTCCTTGCCTTCCTTGTTGATTACCACTTCAGTTGACAGTGAATCCATCATCGACTTGGCCACCAGGTCATTGGCCCGCGACCAGATGTCGATTACCTTGTTGTACTTCTCACCCTGGGTGACCAGACCGGAAGCAAACTGGGATTCGATCTCTTCAACTTCGGCCGAGGCCTGTCCGATGATCTTGGCTTTTTCGTCAGGAATCTCAAAATCGTTGACCCCGATGGACGCACCGGACCGGGTTGAATACTTGTATCCGGTATACATCAGCTGGTCAGCGAAAATAACAGTTTCCTTGAGGCCCACATTTCTGTAACAGGCATTCAATATAGATGAAATCTGCTTTTTGGCCATTTTCTGATTGACCATGGAAAAAGGCAGACCCTTGGGCACAATATTGTAAAGCAGCACCCGGCCCGGTGTTGTATCCACAATACGGGTCACATACTCCTTGTCGCCCTCATCGTTGATATCCACGTCATCGATTCGAACCTTGACCCGGGCCTGCAGGTGAACCTTGCCGGTCAGGTAGGCCCGCTGCACCTCTTCCGGGTCGGCAAACGCCATGCCTTCACCGGTGGCGTTTACGCGCTCCCTGGTCATGTAATAGAGACCCAGCACCACGTCCTGGGAAGGCACGATAATCGGCTCACCGTTGGCCGGCGCCAGGATGTTGTTGGTGGACATCATCAGCGTACGTGCTTCCAGCTGCGCTTCCAGCGTCAGTGGCACGTGCACGGCCATCTGGTCACCGTCGAAATCCGCGTTATAGGCGGCACAGACCAGTGGGTGCAGTTGAATTGCCTTACCCTCGATAAGCACCGGCTCAAACGCCTGAATACCGAGTCGGTGCAGCGTAGGCGCCCGGTTCAGCAGTACCGGGTGCTCGCGGATCACTTCTGCCAGGATATCCCAGACCTCGGGAGTCTCCCGCTCGACCATCTTCTTGGCTGCCTTGATGGTGGTGGCCAGACCGCGGCGTTCAAGCTTGCCGAAAATGAACGGCTTGAACAGCTCCAGCGCCATTTTCTTGGGCAGGCCACACTGATGCAGCTTAAGCGTCGGACCCACCACGATGACGGAACGGCCGGAGTAGTCGACGCGCTTGCCCAGGAGATTCTGTCGAAAACGACCCTGCTTGCCCTTGATCATGTCTGCCAGGGACTTCAGCGGCCGCTTGTTGGAACCGGTAATTGCCCGTCCGCGTCGCCCGTTATCCAGCAGCGCATCGACGGCTTCCTGCAGCATCCTTTTTTCATTGCGCACGATGATGTCAGGAGCATTGAGGTCCAGCAGCCGCTTGAGGCGATTGTTACGATTGATCACCCGGCGATACAGGTCGTTGAGGTCAGAGGTGGCGAATCGACCACCATCCAGGGGCACCAGGGGGCGCAGGTCCGGCGGCAGGACCGGCAATACGGACATGATCATCCATTCCGGTTTGTTGCCGGAGTTTACAAAGGCCTCCAGCAGCTTGAGCCGCTTGGACAACTTCTTCAGCTTGGTTTCGGAATTGGTCTGGGGAATTTCTTCCCGCAGCTGGGCTACCTCGGCTTCGATATCCATATCATGCATCAGCTCCTGTACAGCTTCCGCACCCATCTTGGCCTCGAATTCATCGCTGAACTCCTCCATGGCCTCATAATATTGCTCGTCGGTCAGCAGTTGTCCCTTTTCCAGCGTTGTCATGCCCGGATCGGTAACCACGAAAGACTCGAAGTACAGAATTCTCTCGATGTCCCGCAGTGTCATATCCAGCAACAGGCCGATACGGGAAGGCAGGGATTTCAGGAACCAGATATGGGCAACCGGGCTGGCAAGTTCGATGTGACCCATGCGATCACGTCGGACCTTGGAAAGAGCGACCTCAACGCCACACTTTTCACAGATTACGCCACGATGCTTGAGACGCTTGTACTTGCCACAAAGGCACTCATAGTCTTTCACCGGTCCGAAAATCTTGGCGCAGAACAGGCCGTCCCGTTCCGGCTTGAAAGTCCGGTAATTTATAGTCTCCGGCTTCTTCACTTCACCAAAAGACCAGGCCCTGATCATTTCCGGTGACGCCAGCCCGATGCGAATGGAATCAAACTCTTCTGATGATGACTGAGACTTGAGTAAACCTAAAAGGTCTTTCATTCTATTTCCTCCACCCGTTACCTGCGCAGGTAACGGGTCTCATAAAATCACTGGTTTCGAATTAACGGATTCTTTCACCTGGCTACTTGGACTGATCGAGCTCCATGTCGATACCCAGGGACCTGATTTCTTTCACCAGTACGTTAAATGACTCCGGCATTGCTGGCTCCATGCGATGATCGCCATCCACTATGTTCTTGTACATCTTGGTTCTGCCAGCCACGTCATCAGATTTGACCGTTAACATTTCCTGCAGCGTGTAGGCTGCGCCATAAGCTTCCAGTGCCCAGACTTCCATCTCGCCAAAACGTTGACCACCGAACTGGGCCTTGCCGCCCAGCGGTTGCTGGGTGACCAGACTGTAGGATCCGGTGGAACGGGCATGCATCTTGTCATCCACCAGGTGGTTAAGCTTGAGCATGTACATGATGCCCACCGTGACCTTGCGATCAAACGGGTCTCCGGTACGCCCATCGTGCAGCACCACCTGGCCGCTTTCATCCATTTCCGCGAGTTTCAGCATGTGCTTGATTTCCGGCTCCACGGCACCATCGAATACCGGGGTTGCCATGGGGACGCCGTCCCGCAGATTGTTGGCCAGCTCGAGAACTTCCTCGTCTGTCAGACTCTTCAGGTCCTCTTTGCGATCGCCGACCTTGTTATAGATTTCTTCCAGCAGCTTACGGATTTCCGCTACCTTCTTCTGCTGTTCCAGCATCGCATTGATGCGCTCTCCAAGCCCCTTACTGGCCGCTCCCAGGTGAGTCTCCAGAATCTGACCCACGTTCATCCGCGACGGCACACCCAGCGGATTCAGCACGATATCCACCGGATCACCTTTCTCGTCGTAGGGCATGTCCTCAACCGGCATTATTGCCGAGATAACACCCTTGTTCCCATGACGTCCCGCCATCTTGTCACCCGGCTGGATGCGCCGCTTGATGGCCAGGTAAACCTTGACGATCTTCAGCACGCCCGGGGCCAGGTCATCACCCTGGGTCAGCTTGTTTTTCTTGTCTTCAAAGCGCTCGTCCAGTTCCTTGCGTCGCTCTTTAAGCTGTTCTTCGGCCCGTTCAAGCTGCTGGTTGACCGTATCGTTGGACATGCGCAGTTTGAACCAGTCATCACGGTCAAGGTTGCTCAGGTATTCCTTGGTGACCTTGGATCCTTTCTTGATGCCCGGACCGCCGGCAACGACCTTGTTCAACAGGGCTTTTTCCAGACGTTCGAAGGTGGCCCCTTCAACGATGCGGTATTCGTCCTCGATATCCTTGCGCACCTTGTCCAGCTGCATCTGTTCAATTTCAACGGCGCGCTGATCTTTTTCCAGACCATCGCGGGTAAATACCTGGACATCGATTACCGTACCGGTGACGCTGGTGGGAACCCGCAGTGACGTGTCTTTCACATCCGAGGCCTTTTCACCGAAAATGGCGCGCAACAGTTTTTCTTCCGGGGTAAGCTGGGTTTCACCTTTTGGTGTCACCTTGCCCACGAGAATATCGCCGGCCTTGACTTCTGCGCCGATGTACACGATACCGGATTCATCCAGCTTGCTCAGCGCCCCTTCCCCGACATTGGGGATATCGGCGGTCACCTCTTCGGATCCAAGCTTGGTGTCACGGGCGACGCAGGTCAGCTCCTGAATATGAATCGTGGTGAATCGATCCTCCTTGACCACCCGTTCTGAGATAAGGATCGAATCCTCGAAGTTGTAACCATTCCATGGCATGAACGCTATGCGCATGTTCTGCCCAAGAGCCAGCTCTCCGGTATCAATGGATGGACCGTCGGCAAGAATATCGCCCTTGCTGATCACATCACCTTCTCCCACCAGTGGTTTCTGGCTGATACAGGTATTCTGGTTTGACCGCGTATACTTGGTCAGGTTGTAGATATCCACACCGGCTTCACCGGCGTCCGTCTCCTCGTCATTCACGCGCACGATGATTCGGGCTGCATCCACGCTCTCGATGACACCACCGCGGTCAGCAACAACACACACACCGGAATCACTGGCCACGTTTCTTTCCATGCCGGTTCCAACCAGGGGCTTTTCAGTCCTCAGGGTAGGTACGGCCTGACGTTGCATGTTGGAACCCATCAGCGCACGATTGGCGTCGTCATGTTCCAGGAATGGAATCAGTGCTGCCGCCACGGACACCATCTGCTGGGGCGCAACGTCCATGTAGTCTACTTCTTCCCTTGGCTTAAGAGTGGTTTCCCCCTTGTAGCGCACGGTCACCAGGTTGTCGACGAATCCACCCTTGCTGTTCAGCGGCGCACTGGCCTGGGCGATGACGAAGTCGCTCTCGTCGATTGCCGAAAGGAAATCGATTTCATTGGTTACATTGTTGTTATTAACCTTCCGGTAAGGACTTTCCAGGAAGCCATAGGCATTGGTCCTGGCATAGGTCGCCAGGGAGTTGATCAGGCCGATATTAGGGCCTTCCGGTGTTTCAATGGGGCAAACACGTCCATAGTGTGTCGGGTGCACGTCGCGAACCTCGAATCCGGCTCGTTCGCGGGTCAGGCCGCCAGGTCCAAGTGCTGACACGCGGCGCTTGTGAGTGACTTCCGACAACGGGTTGTTCTGGTCCATGAACTGGGACAACTGGCTGGATCCAAAAAACTCCTTGATAGCTGCCGCCACCGGCTTGGCATTGATCATGTCCTGAGGCATCAGGCCTTCCGAATCTGCCATGCTGAGCCGTTCCTTGACGGCTCTTTCCACTCGAACGAGCCCAACCCGGAAAGCATTCTCTGCCATTTCACCAACGGACCTGACACGACGGTTGCCCAGGTGGTCGATATCATCAACCGAACCGAACCCGTTCCTGATGGCTACCAGGGTTTTCAATACGTCAACGATGTCATCAACACTCAGGACCGATTCGCCTTCCGTTTCCGGTCGTCCCAGTCGCCGGTTGAACTTCATTCGACCGACAGCCGACAGGTCATAGCGCTCGGCGGAAAAGAACAGGTTGGCAAACAGGTTTTCTGCTGAATCCTTGGTCGGCGGCTCGCCCGGACGCATCATTCGATAAATCTCTACCATGGCCTCCAGCTTGGAGGTGGTGCCGTCGATTCTCAATGTATCTGAAACAAAAGATCCGCAATCCAGATCGTTGGTGTAAATGGTTTCAAAGTCCTTGACCTTGCTCTCGATCAGGGCGTCGAGTACTTCTTCGGTTATCTCCGAATTACACTCGAATTTGACTTCGCCGGTATCGACATCGACGATGTCCTTGGCCAGGGATTTACCCAGAAGGTATTCCCTCGTGACCTTGAGAGCGGTCAGCTTTGCCTGCTCCATTTCCCGGATATGGCGACTGGTTACCCGGCGACCTTCTTCTACGATTACTTTTCCTTTCTTGTCCTTGACTGCGAAAGGCAATACTTCTCCGCGCAGACGACCCGGCACAAGCTTCAGTGAGAATGTCGGCTCCTTAGCCTGGGATATCTTAAATTGGTCATTTTGAAAAAACATGGACAGAATTTCTTCCGAACTGAAACCCAGCGCCCGCAACAGCACCGTAGCCGGCAGCTTGCGGCGCCGGTCAATTCGAACGTAAACCAGGTCCTTCGGATCGAATTCGAAGTCCAGCCAGGAGCCTCGGTAAGGGATAACCCGGGCTGAATAAAGGAGCTTGCCTGAACTGTGGGTCTTGCCGCGATCGTGGTCGAAGAAAACACCCGGCGATCTATGCAACTGGGAAACGACGACACGCTCGGTACCATTGATAACGAACGTTCCACTATCCGTCATGAGCGGAATCTCGCCCATGTATACTTCCTGCTCCTTGATATCCTTGATGGTTTGCGTAGTCGATTCCTTATCGTAAAGAATCAGTCTTACTTTCACGCGCAGGGATACCGAGTAGGTGGAGCCCCTGAGCTGACACTCCTTGACATCGAAAACAGGCTTGCCGAGCTCGTAGCTGACGTATTCCAGTACTGCCTTTCCTGAATAGCTGACGATAGGAAATACCGACTTGAATGCAGCATGCAGCCCCTGGTCCAGTCGCTCTTCAGCGGACAGATCAACCTGGGTAAACTGCTTGTAAGAATCGACCTGGATCGACAATAGATACGGGATATCCATCGCCGAAGGCAGTTTGCCGAAGTTCTTGCGAATACGTTTCTTCTCAGTGTACGAATAGGCCATTAGCGTTTTCCTAGCATCATCTACTTTGGTGTCACTCTGCAAGCCAGCGTCAGGCCGGGATTGCCCCGGCCTGACGTGGCGTTACCGCATTGGCAACGACTGTTCTACTTGAGCTCAACAGACGCGCCAGCTTCTTCCAGTTGCTTCTTGGCTTCTTCAGCTTCGCCTTTTGGTGCAGCTTCCTTGATGGTGGAAGGTGCGCTGTCCACCATCTCCTTGGCTTCTTTCAGTCCGAGTCCGGTAATTGCCCTGACGGCCTTGATGACATTAACTTTCTTGTCACCAGCGCCGGCCAGCACGACATCGAATTCGTCTTTTTCTTCAACCGCAGCGGCATCACCACCGCCGGCTGCTGCCGCAGGTGCAGCAGCGACTGCTGCAGCTGCTGACACACCGAATTTTTCTTCCATTGCCTCTACCAGCTGGACCACGTCCATGACTGACATTTCTGCGATTGCATCGAGAATTTCTTCATTGGAAAGAGCCATGACTCTTATCTCCTAATCTAATCAGTTTAAAGTGAAAATCGTTTTCGGAATCCGGGGCTAGGCCGCCTCCTGCTTCTGGTCACGCACGGCAGCAACTGCACGGGTAACCTTTGAGGGAACCTCGTTAAAGGTTCGGGCGAGCTTGGTAACCGGTGCCAGCATTACACTCATCAGCATCGATACTGCCTGGTCGTAAGTAGGCAGTTTAGCCAACACATCTATTTCACTGGCATCCAGCAGCTTGCCTCCAATGGACAATGCCTTGATCTCGAACTTGTCATTTTCCCTGGCGAAATCCTTGAGCACGCGTGCAGCGGCGCCGGGATCTTCCTGTGAAAATGCCAGAATCGTGGGACCAACCAGAACTTCCTTGATGCACTCGAAATCGGTATCGTCAACGGCTCTTTTGAGCAGAGTGTTTCTGACGACACGCAGAAAAACGTTGTTTTCCCGTGCATTCTTGCGAAGTTCGGTCATGTCGCTGACAGTGACACCACGATAATCGGCGATCACTGCGGACAAAGCACTGTTAGCAGCCTCGTTGACTTCCGAGACGATCTGTCTCTTATCTTCAAGTCTTATAGCCACTAGCTATACTCCTTTGACTGTTTCCAGTCTAGAAATGACACGGTTGCCGGAGACGACCGTGTCGACTTATGAACGGTGAGCTTGACCCGGAAATTCCGGGTCGGGTTACACCATCTGCGTAGGCGTTAATTAAGTGAGCATGCAGGCACCTCACACCTACGGTCTTTGATGGCCCTGCCGGCAAGAACCGGACAGAACCCCAAAGTCGATCTGGACGGGACTGATTATCATGACGCA
>Ga0209578_10002046_pt1 | contig 17362 bp, 12 predicted proteins | sample tdAd472_FD_187127 | JGI IMG/M metagenome (GOLD analysis project Ga0209578, IMG submission 187127) | Marine sediment microbial communities from the Atlantic coast under amendment with organic carbon and nitrate - tdAd47.2 (SPAdes)... | ecosystem: Environmental > Aquatic > Marine > Coastal >...
TTGCCAGCAACTGTCCCAGAATCGCAAAGCTACGAAGCTGTAGTAGTCGAATCAGTGTTGCTTTGGGTAACAAACTATTGCACCGCCGTTATTGCCATTCCAGATTCGGAATGGTTTTCAGAGACTCCAGTGACGGTCTTCGACCTGGAAACAATTCCACTTTCAGCCATTTTACCGTGTTGATGTTGCGCGGACCCAGATCGACGTAACATCCATCGTTACGTCAGCGCCCGCCACTCCGGCGATCGACTTCATTGGTCGTCAGCCAACAAAGCCATTATCAGCTGGGCTATTTTGTTCTAGTATGCGCAGAGCGATGACACGGAGGAATTATCGTCAACCGCTCTGTTAGCTAATCAACAGGGGATTAAAGAGGTGGTTCACAGGGAAGAGTGATCGACCTCCAACAAGGGGAGAGGAGCTATGAAAATTTATTCGCTACCAATGAGAGCGATGCTGGCCGCAAGCCTGCTGCTGCCATTGGGTACTTCAGCTAAAGTTTCGCCTGAGGAGGCGGCGTTACTGGGCCTTGAAGGCACGCCACTGACGCCTGTCGGCGCCGAAAGAGCCGGAAACGCAGAAGGCACCATACCGCCATGGACTGGCGGCATTACCGAACCACCCGCTGGCTATACCAAGGGGGGCTGGTACGTTGATCCTTTCGCCGATGATGAAATTCTATTCACCATCACCGCCAGTAATTACAAACAGTACGCCGACAAACTAACGGTGGGCACGCAGGCGTTGTTCGAGCGTTATCCCGAAACTTTTATCATGAATATTTACCCAACCCATCGCAGTGCCTCCTACCCGGACTGGTATTACGAAGGGTCGATCGCCAATGCCAGCACAGCGGAATGGTGCGGGCATACCGAACCAACCCTGGCGGAGCGCTGCCTCAAACGCGAATCGAGAGTTCGGGGAATTAGTTTCCCGATCCCCAAGACCGGCGGCGAAGTAATGTGGAATCACACCTACGCCTATTTTGGCAAACATTACACCGCCCACGCCTACGGCATTAATGTATTTGCCGATGGCACCTACGCCGACCACCTGAAAATCGATCGCTGGTATCACCCCCACTACCAGACTGAAGAAGAACGGCCGAATGACGTCTATTTTGAACGAGGTGGGGGTGCCATTATCTGCTTTAGCCAGGAGGATATTTACCCTCCTCGGACCGCCGGCCAGATGTTTGGTGGGTGCAATAACTACGGTCAGAACGATTTTGATGCCTACCTCTATATTCCCGGGCAGCGGCGTGTGCGCAAGGCCCCTGAACTGGGCTTTTACGATAGCCCTGGCACCGGCTCCGACGGATTACGCACGGCCGATCAGCGGCTAGGCTGGTTCGTGACCGGCGGCGAAGAGTGGTATGAATATGAAAAACCCTACAAAGCCGAATTTTATGTCCCCTACAACTCCTACATGATGGCTCAGCCAGGATTGACCTTTGATGACGTTGCCCGCCCGGGTCATGTCAATCCCGAGCTGAAACGTTATGAGCTGCACCGGCTCTGGGTCGTCGAAGGCCGTCTTCGGCCCCAGTTTCGACATTTAGGTCCGCATCGCCTGGCCTATATAGACGAAGACAGCTGGCATGCCACCAATGCCGATATGTATGACGCACAGGACAACATCTGGCGTGTTTCTGAGCTCTACAACATCAATTTTTATGACCAGAAACTGACCTACTTCTGGGCCGATGCCCACATGGATCTGGTTAATGGCCGTTATGCCTGCGTTAATGCCTGGCACAACATTGGTATCAAAGACGGCAACGGACCGCCCGATTTTGATAAGGCACCCGCGATCGAACACATGAAACCGGCTGGCTTAAGAAGACTCGGTGTTCGTTAACATCTGGTAAAAAGCGTTAAAAAGCGCCCCGCAGCACTCTTCCTGGTGCTGCGGGATTTTTTTACCCCCTGACAAACTGCCGCAGTCATTCAGCGACGGCCTTTCTTTTGCGCTGACATCGTCAGCCGGTTGTTCCGCGACTAACCAGTCGTTTTAAAGCCCCGTCCAGGTTCAAAAACCCATTAAAATTTATCGACCGCCAGCATACTAACCGCTGCTAAGTGCCGATACCGGTGAAGGATCAACTGCTTTCAGGAGAGACAGGGTGAATTTCGATTTTATTATTGTGGGTGCCGGCTCTGCTGGCTGCGTGCTGGCAAACCGGTTAACCGAAAGCGGTCGGCATTCGGTACTGTTGCTGGAGGCAGGCGAGGACGACAACAGTCTGATCGTCAAAATGCCCAAAGGGTTTGGCAAGCTACTGTTTGATCAACACCACGTCCGACGTTTCGATACCGAACCAGAACCCGGCAACGGTAATCAGCCAGAATCCTGGCCCCGGGGCCGGATGATGGGCGGCTCCAGTACGGTCAACGGTCTTTTCTATACCCGCGGTCAGGCCCAGGACTTTGACGACTGGGAAGCACTGGGCAACCCCGGCTGGGGATGGCGAGATATCGCCCCCTGTTTCAAGGCAATGGAAGATCATGAGCTCGGCGAAGATGAGGTACGCGGCGTGGGCGGGCCGCTGCATATCAGCACTCACCCTAACCCCAATCCCATTTGCGACGCAGCGATTAAAGCCGGTGAAAACCTGGGACTGGAAGCGCGAGATGACCTCAACCGACCTGAACAGGAAGGCATCGGCTACGTTCAGTTCACTATTCGCGATGGCCGCCGAGAGGACGCCGCTACCGCCTTTGTACGACCGATCATGCAGCGCAAAAACCTGACGGTAGTGACCGGTTTTCTCACCGAAAAAATTCTACTCGACGGTAACCAGGCGGTCGGAGTGATGGGCACCCAGAATGGCCAGCCGGTCGAATACCGTGCAGCCAAAGAGGTATTGATTGCCGCTGGCACCCTGCAGTCCCCCCAGTTGCTGCAACTATCGGGAATTGGCGCGGCAGCGCACCTTGAACCGCTGGGCATTAAAACGATCCACGAACTACCGGGTGTGGGTCAGAATCTTCGTGAACACCGCATGATGATGGTGCAGTTCAGCCTGAAAAATCCAATTAGCCTGAATAAAGAGTTTGGCGGCTGGCGACTGGTTAAAAACCTGATGCAATACCTTTTTAATCGAAAAGGCCTGATGGCCACCGGTTCCCATGACGTGGTCGCCTTTGTACGTAGCGATGAACGGATGACACGGCCTGACATTGAGCTGGTAGTCGCGCCCTTCTCACTCAAACCGGCGCGTATGTCCGGGCAGCCAGAAGATATGTCCGTGGAGTTTGAAAAAGCTCACGGGATGCAGATTTTTGGTTACCAGACTCGCCCGGAAAGTCAGGGCAGTGTGATGATTAACTCTACCGACCCAACGGCTAATCCAACCATTAAATCGGGCTACTTCACCCATGAGACCGACTACAATCTGAGCGCTGAAGTGATGCGGAAAATACGAGAACTGGCCGCACAACCGCCACTGGCTGACTTATTAATCGAAGAGACCAGCCCGGGGAGTGATGTGCAATCTGCGGAGGCCATCATGAAGTTTCATAGCGAAATGGGCGGCCCGGTCGCCCACCCGGCTGGCACCTGCAAAATGGGCAGCGATGAAATGGCAGTTGTTGATGCGCGACTCAAGGTGCATGGCGTTAAAGGACTGCGGGTAATCGACTGCTCCGTCATGCCAACCCTGGTCTCTGCCCATACCAACGCCGCTACGATGGCGCTGGCCTGGCGTGGCGCTCAGCTGATCGAGGAAGACTGGGCCGCCAGTTGACGCGCTTTGTTTAGCTAAAAAATGCCGCTCTTTTATCTTGGTTTTCGCCCCTTCTTTCTTGCCGCTGGCCTGTTTGCGGTCATCGTAATGATTGGCTGGGGAGTGACCTATTCGGAACTGGTAAGGTTGCCGCTGGCCCTGCCTGCAATGTTCTGGCACGGCCACGAAATGATTTATGGCTATGGGCTAGCGGTTATTGCCGGGTTTTTGCTCACCTCGGTGCGCAACTGGACCGGGCTTCAAACCCTTCGGGGGCTATCCCTGGCAGCGCTGGCTGGACTCTGGTTAATTGCACGGGTGGCCTTCTGGAGCGGTTATCTGCTGCTGGCGATGGGCGCTGATCTGGCCTTTTCCCTGGCCCTGCTATCGAGTCTCTGCATCCCCTTAATCCGAGCTCGCCAGACCACCCAGGTCGGCTTGATGAGCCTGCTACTGCTATTGCTAATCACTAATCAGCTGTTTTACCTGCTGATCATCGATTTAAGGCCTGCCTGGGTACCGAGTCATATCAGCCTGCACCAGCCACTGATGACCGGCCTCTATACGCTAATGGCCTTTATCCTGGTGATGATCGGTCGCCTGTTACCGGCATTTACGCGCATGGCTACCGCCGGCAAAGTGGAGCTACCGGACATTACCCGAACCAGTGTGGCGATGACCCTGTTGATGACTCTGTTTATCTTCATGGCGCCGCGCTGGGTGATTTTTCCGCAAACAACCGGCCTGGTTGAAATCATAGCCCTGCTGCTCGCCCTGCTGCACGGTTACCGACTCTGGCGTTGGCGTCACCGAGAAATTGCGACACGGTCATTATTGTGGGTGATCTATGCCGCCTATCTATTTATTGTGGTTGGTTTTGTGGCTTTTTCAGCTCAGTTATTTGGTCTGCCCGGTATGGTGGCTACCCATGCGTTTGCCGTTGGCGGCGCGGGGCTAGCCACCCTGGGACTCATGGCTCGGGTCGCACTGGGACATACCGGCCGAGATGTTTACCACCCGCCAAAAACGGTAACGACGATGATAGGCCTGCTGCTGGCCGGGACCATCGTGAGGGTATTTGCGCCCCTCCTGGCGATGCACCTTTATGCCACTGCCATGGTCATTGCGCAGTTTTTCTGGGTGTCCGCATTCGGATTATTCTTACTGGTTTACACACCAATACTCGTAACCGCTCGGCCCGATGGTAAACCCGGTTAGATCCCTTAGTCCGCCCTTCTAACCCAACGCCCGGCAGGCTAAAATCTGCACGCGCTTGATTACTGTCCTGCCTCCTCTCCTCTAATTCCTGAGAACCTCGTTGAAAAACCGCATTACCCAACTGCTTGCCACCGCCGCAACCACCCTGCACACCAATGGCGTGTTAGCGGATCCGATTGATTCCAGCACCATTACAGTGGAACGTAGTCGGGACGAAGGCCATGGCGATTTCGCCACCAACCTGGCGCTGACTCTGGCCAAATCGGCGCGAACCAGCCCACGGGACCTGGCTACCCAGCTGATTGCAGCGCTGCCAGCTGATGAGGTTATCGACAGGGTAGAAATCGCTGGCCCCGGGTTCATCAATTTTTTTCTCAAACTGGAAAGCTTGAATAGCGTCGTCGCCGAGGTACTTGCCGCCGGGTCGGCCTGGGGTCGTTCGGATCTGGGCACTGGCCAGAGCGTCCTCCTCGAATATGTCTCGGCGAACCCCACGGGGCCGCTCCACGTGGGTCACGGGCGGGGAGCCGCCTATGGATCAACCCTTGCAGCCCTGTTGCAGTTTGCCGGCTACAAGGTAGCCCAGGAATATTATGTGAACGACGCTGGTCGGCAAATGGACATCCTTGCCACCAGCATCTGGCTACGTTATCTCGAGGCCGGAGGAATCGAGATCAGTTTCCCCTCGGCCGGCTATAAGGGTGACTATATTCGCGACCTTGGTGAGACCCTGAGACAGCAACAGGGGTCGTTGCTACACCACTCCGCTGACGCAGTATTGGGTGAACTTCCGGCCGACCAGAAAGCCACCGAAGATGGAGACAACGGGGGCGACAAGGAAGCTCATATTGATGGACTGATAAGCCGCACAAAAACGCTCCTGCAAGACAATTACGCCATCGTCCACGCACTGGGAAAAGAGACCATCGTCGCGGACATTGGCGACGACCTGGCTCAGTTCGGGGTCCATTACGACCACTGGTTTGAAGAAAGTAGTCTGGTCAAAAGCGGTGCCGTTAAACGGGCGATCGACCAGCTGCAACACGCTGGTCATCTCTATCAGCGGGACGGTGCGCTCTGGTTTCGATCCACTGAATTTGGCGACCAGAAAGACCGGGTGGTAGTACGCGACAACGGCGAGCCCACCTATTTTGCCACCGACATCGCCTACCACCTGGAAAAGCTCGACCGGGGTTATGACCAGCTCATTGATATCTGGGGCTCGGACCACCACGGCTACGTTCCGCGGGTAAAAGCATCCATCACTGCGCTGGGACAGGACGCGGAGAAACTTGCGGTTTTACTGGTGCAGTTTGCAGTGCTATATCGAGGCAGTGAAAAAATTGCCATGTCTACCCGCAGCGGCGAATTCGTCACTCTGCGACAGCTACGGGATGAAGTGGGTTCAGACGCCACTCGCTTCTTTTACGTGATGCACAAGGCCGATCAGCACATGGACTTTGACCTGGAGCTCGCCAAATCAAGCTCTAACGATAACCCGGTCTATTATGTGCAATATGCCCATGCTCGCATCGGCAGCGTGCTGCGCCAACTAGCCGAATCGGGTCGCAACCTTGACTCCACGACCGCCAGCTACGAATTGCTTACCGAACCCCATGAGCAAACACTGGTCACGCTGCTCGCCCGGTTTCCCGAAATGATCACCAGCGCTGCCGGCAAACGTGAACCGCATTTAATTACCTACTATCTGCGAGACCTGGCCACGGCGCTACACAGCTATTACAACGCCCATCAATTTCTGGTCGACGACGCGACCCTCTGCAAAACCCGAATTGACCTGATAGTGGCGGTAAAAACAGTGCTCGCCAACGGGCTGGAATTGCTCGGTGTCACGGCGCCGGAGCGCATGTAAAAAAACATGCGCGATTACAAAAAATCTCCCGCTAAACCCAGACGCCGACCTGGCCCCAAAACTACCGGGGCCAAACCGGGAAGAGCTTATGTCACTGGACTGGTGTCAGGCATTGCCTTAACACTCCTTATCCAGAACTGGGAACCGGTTCGTGATCAGCTGATGAGACCCGCCGCCGTGCAGCCCGAAACGCCAGCAACGAAGCCGAACGAATCAGAAGAAGTTACCTTTGAGTTTTATACCCGGCTGCCGCAAATGGAAGTTCCAGTCGATACCCGCCGCGACCAGATCCGGGACGACAAGGAACCGGGTAAATACCTCTACATGCTGCAGGCCGGCTCGTTTGATAAACAGGCGGATGCAGAGCGATTAAAAGCGCAGCTGGCACTACTGGGTGAGGTCGCCGTGATCCAGAAAGTCACCGTTAACGGCGCCACCATGCACCGAGTCAGACTCGGGCCATTCAACAGCTCTCGCAAGCTCGACGCTGTCAACCATCGGTTGATCCGCGAAGAGATTCCTACCATGGCACTAAAAATCCCGCGGCCTGATTAGCAGTGCACTAATGACTCTGCCGATGGCTATACTCTTGAACTGCTTTTACAAAAACAGGGACTAGCGAATGGCATTTGGCATAAAACCGATTACCAGAGAACTACTGGTGCGCCGCCACGTTATTCCGGGGATTATGGGGGTAGCAATTACCCTGCTGATGATCTGGGCCGGCATCTACCAGATTGATAATGTCGGCTTGCTACGCACGGTTGAATATGCCAGTTACGATATCCGCCTGCGCCAGACCCTCACCCATCAGGCAGACAGTCGGGTGGTCATCGTGGATATCGATGAAAAAAGTCTCGCTGAGGAAGGCCGCTTTCCCTGGCCCCGGCAAAAAATGGCAGATCTGGTTAACAATATAAACGCCGCTGGCGCAGCCGTCATTGCCTTCGATATCGTCTTTGCCGAACCAGAAGAACGGTCTGACCGGCGATTGCTGGACGATCTGCTAGAAGGACCCTTAAGCCAGAGCAGTGACTTTGTTGCGGTCGCAAAACAGAAAATAGCCGAGCTCGATGGAGATACCCGTTTCGCCCAGGCTCTAAGCCAGGCCCCGGTGGTCATGGGATTCTTCTTTGACACTGCCACCGATGCTGAAAGCATTGGTCACCTGCCTGACAACGGGGCGGACGCTACCGATTACCTGCAGGCTGGTGTGGGATTTGGTTATCCCGCGGAGTCATACGGCGCCAATATCAAGCAATTACAGCAAGCTGCAACGACCGGCGGCTTTTTTAACACCCGTCTGGACCCGGACGGTGTTCTCCGTCGGGTTCCTCTATTCACTCAGCATGGCAGTAACATCTATCCCCTGCTAAGTCTGGAGGCAGTACGCCTTTACCTGGGGGAGCCGGGCTGGCAACTCGCGACCGATACCCTGCTGGGTAAAAAAACCCTTGATTACGTTGTCCTTGGCGACTACCGCATTAATACCGACAGTTCGGCGCAGATGCTTATCCCCTATCGAGGCGGTGCGCGCAGTTACCAGTATATCTCGGCAACGGACGTGCTCTCGGGCCAGGCAGGTGCCAAGGAACTAAAAGACAAAATTGTGTTTGTTGGAACCTCGGCCAAAGGCCTGCTCGATTTACGCCCCACGCCGATTACCACGGTTTACCCCGGGGTCGAGGTTCATGCGACCGTTGCCGACGGCATCCTCAATGGGGATATCCGTGCAGAAACTCTCGAGAAAGACGGCATGGACCTGATACTGCTTTTGTCGGTCGGCATGATTCTAAGCGTATTGCTGACTCTGATAGAGCCACTGAGGGCAATTACTATCGCGATCATCGCAATGGCGCTGGTCGTCGCCATTAATCTCTACGCCTGGTCAGCCGGCATTGTGCTGGCCCTCGCGACCCCACTGCTCACTATCGCAATGCTACTCGGGACCAACCTGGCTTATGGATTCCTGTTTGAATCTCGCGATAAACGGCAGCTGCAATCGATGTTTGGCCAGTACGTTCCACCGGAACTGGTCGATGAGATGAGCCAGAATGCGAGCAGCTTTAACCTCGAAGGTGAAAGCCGACTGATGACCGTCCTGTTTGCTGATATTCGCGGCTTTACCAGCATCAGCGAAACCGTCAATCCGCGTGAGTTAAAAGACCTGCTTAACCGCTATTTCACGCCGATGACGCGAATCATTCACAATCAACGCGGCACCATCGATAAGTACGTTGGCGACATGATCATGTCGTTTTGGGGCGCTCCGCTGGACGATCCGGACCACGCTCGGCATGGTGTTCATGCAGCGATGGAAATGATCCAGAAAACCGAAAATATGAAGGCTGAACTGGACGAACTGGGATACCCGGAAATTCGAATCGGCGTGGGCCTCAATACCGGACCGATGAACGTCGGAAATATGGGCTCCGAATTTCGCATGGCCTACACCGTACTTGGCGATGCGGTAAACCTCGGTTCACGCCTTGAGGGACTCACCAAACAGTACGGCGCCAACATTCTGGTGAGTGAAGACACTCGACGCAATATTGACGACGTGATTTTTATGGAAGTCGACCGGGTTATCGTCAAAGGCCAGACCCGTCCAATTACTATTTATGAGCCTCTCTGCCTGAAGGAGGAGCTGACCAAGGAGCTTCGCGATGAACTGGTACTAGCAACCCGGGCTATAAAGCTTTATCGCTCCCGCGACTGGGACAACGCTGAAATGCAGTTCGTCAGTTTGATGCAGCGCTACCCCCAGCGAAAGCTTTATGAAGTCTACATAAAAGAACGAATTGCCTGGTTCCGCAAAAACCCACCGCCGGAAAACTGGAGCGGTGAGTTTATTCACACCTCAAAGTAACGCGCTCATCCCGGCAACGGACCCGCGCCCGCGACCCAACGATTACGGTTAATTAGCCCGCCCGTAATGCTCTTGCCGCTTTAACCACGGCTGCGGCGAATTCCTTACCGGTCTGGAAACGTTCGTCGGGAAGTTTTTTCAGGCCGTGGTTAATAATCTCGACCACCTCCGCAGGCAGGTCCGGGCTCACTTCCCGGATATCGGTGTGCTCACCCTGGGAAATGTTAAACATCAGCGTCGCCATGGAATCCCCGGTAAATGGCCGTGTGCCGGTAAGCATCTCGTACATCATGACTGCCAGCGAGAACAGATCCGAACGCCCATCAACGTGCTTACCAGCCAGCTGCTCGGGCGACATATAGGAAGGCGTACCCATGACTACCCCGGTCTTGGTCTTACTGGACTCGGTAATCCTGGCGATACCAAAGTCCATAACCTTAACGGTATTGTCTGCCAGCAACATGACGTTCGCCGGCTTCACGTCTCGATGAACAATGCCATGGGTGTGCGCAAAATCCAGGGCTTCGGCTACCTTGGAGATAATCACCATCACTGAATAGGCGGGCATCAGACTATCCTTCTTGGTGTAGCCCGCCAAATCGGTACCGGTCATGAATTCCATCGCGATGTAGGCCAGCTCCTGATCTTCGCCGGCATCATAAATCGTCACGATATTCGGGTGGTTTAGGCGACCTGCGGTTTCTGCTTCGCGGAAAAACCGCTCTTTGGCCTCGTCTAGCTCTGCACCTTCAAATTCCGCAGCCAGCGCCATCGTTTTGATGGCAACCACTCGATTAATTTTCGGATCATGGCCTTCATAAACAATGCCCATGGCACCTTTACCAAGTTCCCGGTCGATCATGTAGCGACCCAGAGTCGGTTTATTGTTGGGATCCATAATCAGCGTACCGCCTGCCGCGGCTCCGCCGCCACCTAACACCAGCGTACTTTCAAGATTCCCGGCTCGCTCTTTCCGGTCCTTAACGTCCTTAAATTTTTTGTCGTATCCGAGCAATACATCGTAGATTGAGCCCGCTTTACCAAACTGCCGTTTACGCTCGAAATCCAGTGCCAGGTTGTAGAGCAGGTCTGCAACCGCGTGGTCCATGGGCATTTTTCTAAACTTATCCAAAGCCATGTCCAGCTGCCCCTGGGCCTGAAACGATAACCCAAGCATTTTGTTATCTTCGACGGCGGCACTCTCAACCCGCTCCTTGCCCTGCTCAGTGACCAGAAATCGTTTCGTCGTCAGGAGTAGATGACCAACCACCAGCAGCGCCGCTGCGGTACCCGTCTGGAACCAGATCGCCTGACCACTGAGCAACAGATAGTCGGTCATCAGCAATCCGATCAACAACATCAGGGAGGCCCCAGCCGCAATGCCGGCAGCCAGTCGCGGCACCAGTAGCATCAGGTAGATAGTCACCAGCGCCAGAACACCTAGTTCTGCCAGCGCTACCCACGCGGGGCGAGTGTAGAAATCCTCGTTGAGGATACTGGTAATAAAGTGGCCCAACAGATTCACCGGGTGTTCGCCTTTGGAAATGGGCGTTACCGTGGTGGTGCCTAATCCGGCGGCAGTTGGACCAATCAGCACAATTTTGTTTTTGAACTGCTCAATCGGAATCGTGCCATCGTATACATCAACAAATGAATAGGTGGAAAAAGCCTGACGAACCTGATCACCGCTTTTGTCCAGGTAAAAAGCCGAGCGCATATGCAGAAGATCATCAGTGAGAATATTCAACCGCCCCAGGGAAATGCTTTCACCCAGAGTAATCTTGACGTCGTCCATACCCAGGTTGAGGCTCCGCGCCGCAATCATTAATGACATGGATGGAAAAAAATCATCGTAGTAGTTCACCGCCAGCAGCTCCGAACGGACTCCCCCGTCCACATCCTGATCCAGCGACAGGTGACCCAGACCCGCCGCGACGCCGGCGTAGTATTCGAGTGGCCAAAGCACCAGGTCGGCCAGTCGACCCGGTTGAATTTCGCTTCCTGGCGGCGATTCCACATTCTCAATCAAGGCCGGCAGGGCGAACTCGGGTAGACCACCGTCAGGGCGGCCAATGGGCGGGTTTTGAGGCAGTCGAAAAACCATCGGCAATATGACATTCTCGGCATTGCCAATCGCATCAACCAGCGCTGCGTCAGCATCTAGCTCGAGGTAGGCGTTGATTAAAGCCTGCTCAAAATTATCGGTGAAAGCATTCTGCTGCTGATCAAGCCCGGCATCTCGATAGATGTCTTCAAGCTGTTCAACGTATTTCATTCCCGGGTCGATTTGCGGCTCGCTATAAAAGACAGCCAGACCAATCACTTTTGCCTCATTCAGTCGCGGGATCATTTCTGCAATGACATTCCGGGACCAGGGCCAGCGCCCCAGACGCTCGATACTCTTATCGTCTATGGCGATAATAGCCAGGTCACGACTGGTTTCCAGATCTCTTTCCGTTCCACGAACCCCACGGTCATAAAGGTCGCGCTCCAGAGCGGCAGTGGGGCCGAAATCAGCTAATTTAAACGCAACAAACAACAACCCTATTATCAGGCCTGCTAACCAGTCCGATTTCCAGATCGGGGTATTCTTATTCAATGTTCTACACTCGCTTCACTGAGAATTGCTGGGACGACTCGCATACCGGGAGAATCAATGACCTAACCCTGGTCAATGATGGCAGTATAGAATACCAGTCGCTCGCAGACACAGGACTTTAGCGTGAACGGTAACCACCAAATGCCCCGAGGCAGCAGATACACAGCGGCCCGGAGAGCCACTCGCTACCTGGCACTGACTACCCTGCTTTCCTGTGGCACCGCCATCGGCCAGTCCGCCTATGTCATCGATTCCCTCTGGATCAGCGTGAACTCGGAACCCGACGGGACTGGAACTACGCTGCAGATAATTCACACCGGCGCTGAAGTCGATGTAGAAACCATCAACGATGGTCAAGCCAAAATCGAGACCGCAGAAGGGGTTGTTGGCTGGGTCGATGCCAGTTACCTGGCTAAAGACCGTCCCCTTGCTGAACAATTCAAAACAATAACGGTTGAGCTCGAGGAAAAAGACAAAGCGCTCTCCCGAGCACTGGACCGATTAAATCAACTGGAAAGGTTGCTCCAGCCTGATCTCGATAGACAGACGCCAGCAAAAAAATGGCTACGTTGGACAGGACTGGGGCTGGGAGCAACGGCGGCCGGTTTTTTTGCCGGCATTGCCTGGCGCAATCGTGGCCTGCGCAAAAAGTTTGGCGGCCTCTTGCCCTAAAAGACACCGCATCTGAAAATTGGCAGGAAATTTGTTTTCTGGAGTTATGTTATGTCTGTCCATACTCGCGTTATACCGCTGCTATCAATGCTGCTGCTTTTCGGATCAACGGCAACCGCTGAGACCCTGTATCGCTGGGTTGATGAACAGGGCCGAGTCTCCTATCAGGACAAACCGCCGATTAAACAGCCATTCACTCGCGAAGAGGTGAAGTCGACAAGTGGTTCGGGCATTAGCCCTGAACAACCACAGGTAAACATTACCTTGTATGCGATCGAAGAGTGTGAGGCCTGCGATCTCACCCGGCAGGACCTGATAACCCGCGGCCTCAGGTTTACCGAATTGAATCCCGAGCAGGACCTGGAAGTCGGTAAGGCAATGATTGAGCGCTTTGGCAAAGCTGAGGTGCCAGTGATGCTGGTTGGCGACACCATGATTAAAGGTTACAACCCACTCTGGCTCGAAGCCGAACTTGAAAAAGCCGGCGAGCCCGTGGCCGCTAGCGGCTCACCCTGAAGGAAACGAAGCCAACGGCCACAACAGGGGGACACTTAATCTAAGTTCCCGGAGCTGCGCCCGCAGCCGGGAACCCGCTGTTGATCACGCTTCATCCATGCGCAGATCACGAATTTTACGAGTAATGGTATTGCGCCCCCAACCGAGTAATGTTGCCGCTTCCTGACGGCGCCCGCCGGTGCGCTCCAGCGCCACGGATATCATCACCTTTTCAAATTCTGGTAACGCTTCGTCCATGAGTGCCGATGATCCGCTTGCCAGCCGCTGACTGGCCCAACCCCGCAGCGCAATCTGCCAGTCAATCTCTGGCAGATCTCCCGACTGGTGCAACACCTCCGGGGGCAGGTCTTCTGCATGGACCCGACTACTCGGCGCCATCACCGTGAGCCAGCGCGCCACATTCTCCAGTTGTCGCACATTCCCGGGCCAGTTGAAATCCTGGAGAATCGCCAGCGCGTCGGGATTTATGCTTTTGCGCTCAGTATCAAGCTCTTCGGCTGCGGCCGCCATAAAATGGTCCAGCAGCACCGGAACGTCTCCCATGCGTTCGCGCAATGGGGGCACGCGGACCCTCACAACATTAAGTCGGTGAAACAGATCCTCTCTAAACCGACCCTCCGCCACTTCGTTTTCCAGGTCCTGATGGGTCGCTGCGATAACCCGCACATCGACCTTAATCGGCGTGTGTCCACCGATTCGATAAAACTCACCCTCGGCTAACACTCGCAGCAACCGAGTTTGTAATTCGCCCGGCATATCACCGATTTCGTCAAGAAACAGCGTTCCCTGATCAGCCTGTTCAAACCGGCCCTGACGGGCAGCCTGAGCACCGGTAAACGCGCCTTTCTCATGGCCAAACAGCTCAGATTCGAGCAATTCCCGGGTAATTGCCGCCATGTTTAACGCGATAAAAGGTCCATTTCCCCGCGGACTATGGCGGTGAAGCGCACTGGCAACCAGCTCTTTACCGGTGCCCGATTCACCAGTGATGAGCACATTGATACTGGATTTGGAGAGTCGGCCTATGGCCCGGAAAACCTCCTGCATCAAAGGTGCCGAGCCGATAATCTCCGACGTCCCCTGTATTTCGGCCGGAGGCTGTGGCTCGGGTTGATTACTCTGATTCAGCGCCTTCTCGACCAGCTCTATTGCATCATCGATATCGAAGGGTTTGGGGAGATACTCGAAGGCTCCGCTTTGAAAAGCAGATACAGCATTTTCCAATCCGGCGTGGGCAGTTGTAATAATCACCGGCAGGTCCGGTACGGCGTCATTTAGATGCCGCAACAGCTCAAACCCGTCCATGCCTGGCATACGGACATCAGTGATGATCACCCGCGGCTGCTGGCTCTGGATCGCGTTCACTACCTCCTGCCCAGATTCAAACTCCTGACAGGCAATGCCCGCCCCTTTCAATGCTCTGCCTAGCACCCAACGGATTGATCGATCATCATCGACTACCCACACCTGGTTGATAACAGTCATTAGTTTTGGTCCGTAATAGGAAGATAGACAGAAAAAACGGTTCGACCGGGTCGGCTGGTAAAACTCACCAATCCACCCTGCTGGCTAATCAGTGATTGAGCAATCGGCAAGCCCAGTCCTGTGCCCTCGGCACGCCCCGTGATTAACGGGTAAAAAATCTGGTCCTGCAGGTCGGTCGGAACCCCCGGACCCGTGTCCGTAATATCGACCCGAGCTACCAGACGATGGCGCTGGGTACCGATGGTCATGTTTCGTTTAACGCGTGTTTTGAGGGTGATCTCGCCACCTTTACCCGTCTCCCCCAGGGCCTGCATCGCATTGCGGACGATATTTAGAAACCCCTGAATCAGCAGCTCCAGGTCGCCCATTATTTCCGGAATACTGGGGTCATAATTGGTGTAAATCTGCACGTCGGTCGGCAGTTCCGCGGAGACTAACGCATGGACGCGATCAAGAATTTCATGCAGGTTCAGGCTCGTCATCTCTGGTGCCGCGTTGCGCGCCAGCATCCGGTCTACCAGATTGGCGAGTCGATCCGCCTCACTCAAAATCACGCTGGTATATTCGCGCAACTCCTCGCTCGGCAGCTCACGTTCCAGCAGCTGGGCCGCACCTCGTAAACCACCCAGTGGGTTTTTCACTTCATGAGCAAAGCCTCGCAACATGCCATCACTGACCTGACGCAACGAGTGCATCTCGGCGTCACGAATCATCGCTGGCGAAGCATCGGTAATCGTAAACTCGATTAACAGGCAATCACCGTGTGAATCAACGGTCACGGGTGTTATCGCACAGCTATAGGTTCTAGCCGGGGCTGCGCCGGTGACGACGAGCACGTCGTGCTGGGTCAAAGCCGCCTGATCAGTAATGGCTGAACTAAGCCTTTCCCGAAATTCGTCAGCGTTTATCCAGGCTTCCCGGATCGGTCGACCGATGAGTTGTCGGGCACTCATGCCCAGCATGTTTTCAGCAGCACTGTTGAGATCCAGCACAGCCAGATCTCCCGCCAACATAAGAATCGCCGTCTGTAAGTTATCGATATAACTGGCAGAACTGCCTAATAACTGCTTCGCCTCAACCACGGAGGTACTTACGGGGGTTAGTTGGCACCACCCGCCTGGGAGCGGGCGACAGCTCTGTGCACATTAATCGCAACCGTATCGCTCTGTATAATCGTCTCGCCATCATCCGACCGTATTTGCAGTTGAAGCAGGTGGCGACCGCGTTCGAGTCGACCGCTCTTAAAGGACAGCGACTTCGCCTCAGCAACGACAGCGCCATCTACCAGCAGAAACACCTGATCCCTTTTGCGCAGTGCCGGTTCAATCGAACCGACCACCGTAATCTCATCAGCCTCACTGTTGCGAAACGTCGCTTCAGCAAGGGGTTCCGCAATGTTCAATGAGCGATAGCTAAACTCGCCGGTAGACCGCTGTTGCCGCTTAAGGGGCAGTAGTGGAGAGGGTTGAATCATCGGTTCCTCAACCGTTACCGGTTCAGCGCCACTACGGGGCTCGTCGGAATACTCGACGGTACCATCCGGACTCTGCCATCGATAAACGGTAATAGAGTCGTCGGCAGCGGTGCGGTGAGGAAAAAACATCGTGGCGCCAACCAGCGCGACCATCAATAGCCAATCACGATAAACCGTGACATTGAGCCTGGGAAAAAGGTTCAAGATCTCACCTCCCTCGCTCGGGCGGCACCCACCAGGGTGCCGCCCGAAACCCTACTTAACAGCTGTAATACATATCAAACTCAACCGGATGGGTGGTCTGACGCAAGCGGGTAACTTCATCCATTTTCAGTTTGATATAACCATCGATCATATCGTCAGAAAATACATCACCTGCGGTCAGAAACGCTCGGTCCTGGTCGAGACATTCAAGGGCCTGATCCAGCGACGAACAGACAGTTGGAATTCCTTTTGCCTCTTCCGGGGAAAGATCATAAAGGTCTTTATCCATTGCTTCGCCGGGATCGATTTTATTGGCGATACCATCCAGACCTGCCATCAACAGGGCTGCAAAAGTCAGATAAGCGTTACCCGAGGAATCCGGAAACCGTACTTCTACACGTGCTGCCTTCGGGGATGAAACAAAAGGAATACGCACGGAGGCCGAACGGTTACGAGCGGAATAAGCCAGCATCACCGGTGCTTCAAAGCCAGGCACCAGACGCTTATAACTATTGGTCGTTCCATTGGTAAAGGCATTGATGGCACGGGCGTGCTTAAAAATACCACCGATGTAATAGAGCGCAGTCTGAGACAGACCGCCGTAGAGGTCGCCACTGAACAGATTCTTACCATCTTTGGACAGTGACTGATGCACGTGCATGCCGCTACCGTTATCACCCACTAGCGGTTTGGGCATAAAGGTTGCCGTTTTACCGTAGTTATGG
>Ga0209578_10002048_pt1 | contig 17359 bp, 11 predicted proteins | sample tdAd472_FD_187127 | JGI IMG/M metagenome (GOLD analysis project Ga0209578, IMG submission 187127) | Marine sediment microbial communities from the Atlantic coast under amendment with organic carbon and nitrate - tdAd47.2 (SPAdes)... | ecosystem: Environmental > Aquatic > Marine > Coastal >...
TGACGCTGAAGGAATCAACCACCAGCGAATCCCTGTCCAGGTTTACCTGGCTGGAGGCATTCATCTGCACTGAGGTTGGGGAATCAGCAATGCGCGGCCCGGAAAGCCCGAGGTCCACCTCGATGGGTGACACGGCCAGGTCAGATCTGCCGCCGCTCACCGCCAGGTTCACGGAAAATCGCTCCATGACTTCGCCAAGCGCTGCCTGGCCGAAAGCCGCCAGTACCGGCCCGGGGCTGTTGCTTTCAATAGCCAGGCGACCATCGATTGTGCCGTTGCGATCCGTCATGGCCGAGGCATCCAGTTCACCGCTCAACTGGAAACCCAGGGCACTGGCGGACAGGGACGGGACGGAGATATCTCCCTGCTCCAGGTCGGCATCGAATTCCACGTTTACGTTGAAGTTGCCGTTGGTACCGCTTCGCAGCCGCTCCGATGCCTGATACAGGGCAGACTCCAGCCCCCCCTGCAAGCCGGCACCAATCTGCAGCAGCAGCGGCAGGTCCGGGCCGGCAGCGCTGAGCGAGCCACTGAATCCTGGCGCTTCGCTGTTGATGTCGATAGCACGCAGCCGGCCCGACACGCTGGCACCCGCCAGGCGTGCTTCCAGTGTGGGCACAACGACGCTGCCGTTGGCGGTGTCGGCGTCGAATTCAAGATTAACCGAGAATTCCCGGTCTGAGACCCGCCGCATCTCATTGGCGATGCGCACCAGCATTGACTCACCGCCGCCGCTCACCTGGCCCAGCACTTCAATCACCAGTGGCAGGTCTGGTCCCGATGCCGTGACATTGCCAGCCGCCCGCAGTTCACCCCCGCCGGATTCGGCAATGTCGATATTGCCAGCGAAACCTGCACCCAGCAGGCTGGCCTGCATGGTGGGCACGGCGATTCCCGGGGCGGATCCGCCGGCCAGGGTACCCGAGGCAGAAAGATTGAAGCTGCGGTCATCCAATGCCCCCAGCCGTTCCGCCAGCTGGTCGCTGCCACCGGCGGCAACCAGTGTGGCCAGATCGCTGCCGGAGAGTGCCAGTTCCCCGTCAATCACCGGTCGGTCGGTACTGATTTCCCGCCCCTGGAAAGTCGCCGTCAGGCTGGCTGACAACCCGGTGACGTTGAATTCACTTACCCGCAGCGTATCCTCTGCCAGATCCACTTCGAGGGCGGTAGTCAGCGCAACCACGGCCCCGCCGTCGGGCAGGGTGGCGCCGTCAAGCCGTGACTCCAGTTGCAGTGGAGCAAGTGCATAGCGGTTGTTGTCCAGGTCGTAGTTGAGGGTCCCGGCCAGCTCGACATCTGCTGTCAGCTGCGGTTGACTGGTCGCGGCAGTGAAGGTCATCGCCAGGTCGATCGGCGTACCGTAGACCAGGTCACCGATGTTGAAGGCCAGATCGCTGACCTGGTAGAACTGCCCGGTACGCTGGTCTTCATAGCGAATGCTGACATTGTTTACATCAACACCACCGATGATCAGCCTGGTTAATGGCATGCCCCCGGCGCTACCGTCGTCCCCGGCGCTGCCATCTTCCCGGGTGGCCAGATCCTGCCAGTTACCGATTCCGACCTCATTGACCACCAGGTTGAGACTGACGTCCCGCAACAGCACCGTATCGATTTCGTAGCGTTCTCGCAGCAGCGGCAGCGTCTTGACCCGTACGCTGGCCTGCCCGGCCTGCAACATGGGCGTATCACCGAAACCGGCCGGACTGCCCACGGTGACCCCCTCGAGGTTGAGCCCCAGCCAGGGATACAGGCTGAGTCCGATATCGCCTTCCAGCACCAGTTGTCGCCCGGTCTGCTGGGCAAATTGTTCAGTTATCCAGTCCCGGTAGTTGTTGGGATCCAGGGTAGCCACTCGCACTACGGCCAGGATCAACAGAACCATGACCAGGCCCAGCAGCGTCAGGCTGATTTTCATGAATGTCGACATTAAGAACCTCTGACTGATTAGGTAAATACTCTGGCTTTCAGCCGAGTTTTCTGACGAGGCGCCTCGCCGCCGGCATGCGTCGGCCTGTCAAGGCGAGGCAAGGAAGGCAGTGAGCTCGCCTGAAAGCCCCGACCGGTGCGGCCTGTCGGGCGCCACGAGCTGGCAGTTCGATTCCTGCTCGGTCGATCTGGATCCGTTCACCGCCTGTGAGGTTTCCAACAGTTAATTCCGTCGAGGGTTCCCCAGTATAAGACCGCATCGGCGGCAGGCAAATTCCCGGAGGGAACAATTATCGACAATTTCAGGGCCGGCGGGGCAGCTTCATCTCTGGTCCAGGGCATGTATGTCAGTTCCCCGGGTCTCCGTCAGTAACAGCACTGATCCAATGGTCAGGCATGACGCCAGGGCGATATAAACGGAAACAAAGACAATGCCGTATTCATTCCACAGCAGCGTGGCGATGATCGGTGCCAGCCCGCCGCCGATGATCGCGCCTACCTGGTAGCCCAGTGAAGCACCGGAGTAACGCACGTGGGTGCTGAACAGTTCGGTAAAAAAAGCGGCTTGCGGTCCGTACTGCATACCCAGAAAACCCAGGCCGCCGGATACGGCGATAACAATCAACGGGAAGCTGCCGGTATCCAGCAATGGAAACAGCGCGAATGCCCAGATTCCACAAAGCACTGCACCGGCAATGTAGACCCCCCGCCTGCCATGACGGTCGGAGTAGGCGGCGGCCACGAACTGGAACGGGATCTGGATTCCGGAGGCGACCATAACCGCCGCCAGCATGAAATTGCGGGATAAACCCAGGCCGAGTTCCACATTGGTTCCGTAGGACACGACAAACACGATAAGGATATAAAAAGTCACCTGAATCGAAAGAAAGGCACCTGCCGCCAGGGCGATACGACCAGGATAAAGCCGCAGTGCCTCCAGTACGGGAGACGGGCCCGGATCGGCAATCTGTTCAGCCACTACCGCTTCGAACGCCTCCTCCGGTGGCATGATTTCCTCACCATCATGGGGCCTGGCTTCCTTGAGTTTCATCAGCTCCTTGAAGGCCGGCGTATCTTCCAGGTGTAGTTGAACGTACATGCTGATACCGATCAACACCACGCTGGCCAGAAAGGGAATCCGCCAGCCCCAGGCCATGAAAGCGTCTTCCGATACGCTGCCACTGATGACCAGGAAGGCGAGATTGGCCAGGATTACACCAACAGGTGCACCGGCCTGCGCGTAAGCGCCGTAATACCCCCGCTTGTCAGCCGGTGCCGTCTCGGTTACCAGTAACATGGCACCACCCCACTGGCCGCCGATGGCCAGCCCCTGGACGAAACGAAGTATTACCAGGGACAGCGGTGCCAGCGCACCGATAGTGCTGTAGGTAGGCAACAGTCCGATCAACGTCGTACCGACCCCCATCATCATCAGGGCGATAACCAGGGTGCGCTTGCGCCCGATGCGATCGCCAAAATGCCCGAAGACTATCCCACCCAGGGGCCGGGCAATAAAGCCGACGGCAAAAGTACTGAACGACGCTATCAGGGCCACGATAGGCGGCATGTTCTCGGCAAAAAACGCCGTGGGAAAAACCAGTGCTGCCGCCGTTGCGTAGATGAAGAAGTCATACCACTCGATGCTGGTGCCTGCCAGCGCCGTAAGAGCAACCTTGCGCATGTTTTTGCGGGTCTGGCTATCATCGGCAGCGGTGCTGGCGGAAACATCTGTGGTCATGGAGACACCCGTTCTTGTTGTTATTTATCCGGCGTGTGTCCGCAACGCCTTTTTTGTGGTCCTGAAGCATAAAAGCCCACCTGGGAATTGTCCATGTTCTTTTATCCGGATCCCGGCAAGGGAGTTGCCTTGGCTTCTCGATTCGGTTATCAATGATTTTCCGGCAACTTTGCGGTGGACTGTCGTGGCAGTGACTGACAGCCACGGTTCAATGTGTGCGTTCAGCCGGTTCGAGAGTCACGAAGCCGCCGACAACATCAAGGGCCACAGGGTCCAAGGCGTTGCCAACAATGAGAACGTCTTCGCTGAAATAAGGCGCGCCGCAAGGTAATGTTCCCCTGGCAGGAGCAACGAGTCTTTGCTGCAGGTTGACGGTCAGTACCGGCCCACGGTGTAACGGCCGATAACATGCATAACCGTCCCGCTGGCGTACAACCGACATCGATTTTATGGCTGAACCCTTATGCTTGAACCCGTACTGACCCTGGAAAATGTCAGCAAGACCTATGGCGAGTTTACGGCGGTAGACAAAATCAACCTGCAGATTCCAAGGGGCTCAGTCTATGGCTTCCTGGGGCCCAATGGCGCCGGGAAAACCACCACGCTCCGCATGATCCTGGATATTATCCGACCCACCTCGGGTCGCATTGCCATACTCGGCAAACCTTCCGCGCTGCACGTGCGCCAGCGGATCGGCTATCTCCCGGAAGAAAAAGGGCTCTACAAGAAAATGAGGGTAAACGGGCTGATCGCTTACTTCGCCCGCCTGAAAGGACTGGATAAAAAGGCCGCGGCGCGGCGCGCGGACCAATTGCTGTCAAGTTATGGCCTCAGTGATTTTTCCAGTGCCCGCGTGGAAGCCCTGTCCAAGGGCATGTCGCAGAAAGTCCAGGTACTGGCGGCGGTAGCCCATGACCCGGAGCTGGTGATTCTGGATGAGCCCTTTTCCGGACTGGACCCGGTAAATCAACAGGTGCTGGAAAGTTTGATACGCAACCTCAGTGCCAACAACCAGACCGTGATCTTTTCCACGCACATCATGGAACACGCCGAACGACTCTGTGACCAGATTCTGTTGATCACCAATGGCAAAAAGATATTCGACGGCACGGTGGCGGAGGCCCGGGAACTTATCCCCAGGCGGGTGATGCTGGAAACTGCCAGCGATGTATCCGGCCTGCAACAACTGGATTCCGTCGCCAGGGTCAGCGCTGCCGAGGACGAAGCGGGCGTGGATCCTCGCTGGTGGGTGGAGATTACCGGCAACGCCCATCCCCAGGACATCCTCAAGTACTGTTTCGATACGGATATCGCGCTGAACCGGTTTGAATACGCCGAGCCCAGCCTGCATGACGTGTTTGTCGACCTAGTAGGCGCCAGTGCCGGGGAGCACCGTTTCCGATGACTGTCATTCGACTGATTGCCTGGCGGGAGTACATGGACAATGTCCGCACCCGTGGTTTCTGGATCGGTATTCTGCTGATTCCGGTCATGTTGATCGGCATGTACCTCGTACAATCCTCCCTGGCGCGAACCAGCCCCATCCGCTACTACATGCTGATCGATCAGAGTGGCGACTACCGGGGCGCCGTGGACTCGGCCATCGAGCTGGAATACCAGCGCCAGGTGCTGCAGGCCTTTGTCAATTACCTGCTGGACAACCGCAAGGAAAGAGACCTCGAGTTGACTGCCGTCAATGCCACCAATGCCGCCGATCAGCTGGTGGAGGATGTCGGCGCCAGCGACGCGGCGGCCCTCAGCGAATGGATCGACAGTGGTGGTCTTGATTTTGCTCTCACTCTCACTGCACCCTACCTGCGCGAGGATGCCCCGCCGTTTGTCAGTCCAAGAAGGTCTTTTATCGAGGCGCCACTGCCCGACGAAGTGGACACGTCGGCACCGCCGGGCCGGATCGTCGAGCAGTTGCGTCCTTACCTGCGTGGCGACCAGGACGTTACCGTTAACGGGGTCAGCGGTGAGCTGTTTGCGCTGATACTGATTCCGGAAAACGTCAACCAGCACATTCTGCGCCCCGGGGTCATGCCAGCCGAGCCGGGTAATCGGTATGCCGGTGTCCAGTACTGGGGGCGCAACCAGGCGGACCCGCGGCTGTCCAACGCCGTGGAGCGCAGTATCAACGCCAGCATCCGTAATGATGAATTCGCCCGGAACGGTGTCAGCACGACATTGATCAACACCATCCAGCGTACCCGCCTGCCCGTGGCCAAACTGGACCCGCTGGCCAACGAAGGAGAAGAAGCGGTGAGTATGGCGGATACCTTCCGTCAGTATGCGCCAATGATGTTCGTCTATTTCATGTTCATCGCCCTGATGCAGAGCGTACAATACCTGTTGACCAACACTATCGAGGAGAAATCCAATCGCATCCTGGAAGTGTTGCTGGCTTCGGTAACGCCTAATGAACTGTTGATGGGGAAGATGCTGGGTATCGGGCTGGGCAGCCTGACCACCCTCGCCGCCTGGCTGCTGACCCTGTTCCTGTTCCTGACGTTATACGACAGCGCCGAAACCAATACCCTGGCGGATATTATCGGCATCACTCTGAGTTCCGGGCTGGTTCCCTGGTTTCTGTTCTACTGCCTGGCCGGCTACGCGCTGTACGCCGGTATTTTCCTGGCCATAGGCAGCCTCTGCAATACCCTGAAGGAAGCCCAGGGCTTGATGGTTCCGGTCATTGTCGCCATGATCATCCCTATTACCGTTACCCCGTTTGTCGTTATGGACCCCAATGGCAGTGCGTTCCGTGCCATGTCCTGGTTTCCGCTGTTTACGCCATACCTGATGATGAACCGGGCCGCCTCGAATCCACCGCTGATCGACGTGGTGGGGACAACCCTCGTCCTGGTGGCGAGTATTGCGCTGGTGCTGTGGTTGTCCGGGAGGGTGTTCCGCCAGGGGCTGCTGCGCACGGGGCAACCACCGCGAACGCTGGAACTCCTTAGAATGTTAACCTCTCGTTCCTGAACTAAGGAACTTTTACCCCTGAGGGCTGAAGTCACGCACAAGTCCGCTCTCCGTTGGCCGGTTTTCCGCCGCCCGCAAGCGGTCGGGAATCAGCACCAGCAGAAGAAACAGTGCCAGGGCATAAATAACGGCGGGGCGAAACAGCTGTCGCAGGGTGCTCATGGGCTATCCATTGGCCTCCGGTAAATTGATCACTCCGAAGCTTTGCTGCCCCTCGAAGTATCCAGCATTGCAGGCAGCGGATCACCCGGTCCAGCGTGTGAACAGACCACTGCCACCTGCAGTCAATCTACTCCTGCGGAAAGGCAGCCTGCTGATCGGGAACTGGCAAACCGGGGGCGAATTGTGGCAGAAAATGGCAGATTGAACCGGCTGGCACTGGCGCAGAAGCCCGGGCGGGGGGAAATTGCGGATTGACCAGGACCCTTAAAATTTCCTGCCGTGGGGATGACCATCGGAATCCTTCAATGGTCGGCAAGACAAGCCACAATGAACACAACGTCGGGCAAAAAAGTTGAGAAAAAGCACGTTGACAAAGAACTGCCTGCCGCAGCGGGGACATTCCCGTAATACCATGTCCACCGCGAATACGGCATAGACGCCCATGTAGACAAACATCAGCAGGGTGACACCCCGGCCTTCGTTCAGCAGCATGATCAGGGCCATGACGTACAGCGGCAGCGTGTAGAAGCAAACCATCAGCCTGCTGCGGGATCGGTGGATACGACGCAGGCTTTGTGCCATCCTTTGCTGCCTGGCCAACTCCTGCCGCACATCCACCGTCGGACGGGCATCCACCGGATCGGCATTGTCGAGGCTGTCCTGGTCCTGATCCTTGCGGGATCGCTCCTGATCGGATGGATCCCCGTTGTTGACTGGCACTGACTTTCGGTCCTTAATTGCGATTGTCTGGGTTACGGATTGCGTTGCGGCCACCATTGACCGCCGACCGGCGAACCGTCGCCGGGTCAGCTGCGGAATCGGTTGCCTTGCAGGGACACCACAACGGCAGTGCCGTCTGGACATTACGCTTTTCAGCTCGCCGAAAACACGTTAACCTTCCGGCATCTTAACTTTTCCCCTGGACTATTGCCATGGATTGGTATTCCCGGCCCTGTCCATTCACCCGCCATATTCCTGTTCCGAGCCGCCAATGAAAGTAGTACGCCTGAAAAAAGGACGTGAAGCCTCCCTGCTGCGCCGTCACCCCTGGGTATTTTCCGGCGCCATCGAAGCAGTGGAGGGTGGTCCCGAAAGCGGTGACAGCGTTCTTGTCGTAAGTCATGACCGGCAGGTATTGGGTACGGGAGCCTATTCTCCCCAATCGCAGATCAGGGTACGTCTCTTCTGCTTCCACGAATGCGAAATCAATAAGGAATACCTGGCGCTTGTGGTGGCCGAGGCAATAGCCAGGAGAAAGCACCTGCAAAATGACCCGGAGCGGGATGCTTTCCGACTGGTGTTTGGCGAATCCGATCTTCTACCAGGGCTGATTGTCGACCGCTACCGGGACTTCCTGGTCTGCCAGTTCCAGTCAACCGGCATGGAACGCTGGAAACCGGAGCTGGTCCAGGTACTGGCGGAACTGACCGGCTGTCGCGGCATCTACGAGAGATCCGAGTCGGCGGCACGCAAACGTGAAGGCCTGGCGGCCGCGGAAGGCGTACTGTATGGCGACTCTCCCCCGGAATCCCTGCTGGTCCGTGAATACGGCCTGCATCTTGAAGTCGATATCGTTACCGGCCAGAAAACCGGCGCCTACCTGGATCAGGCGGAAAATCGCCGGTTGATTCGTCCATACTGTTCGGGCGGCGAGGTGTTGAACTGCTTTTCCTATTCCGGGGCGTTTTCCATGGCGGCACTGCAGGCTGGAGCTACCCGGGTCACCAGTGTCGATTCCTCCGGACCCGCCCTGAAATTGCTGCAACGGAATCTTCAGCACAGTCAGTCGGCGGCGGAACGCCATACCAGCGTGGAAGCGCGGGTGGGAGACCTGCTGCGTGACTGGCAGAAACAGAACCGCAAGGTTGAACTGGTGATTCTCGATCCGCCGAAATTTGCCGATCACAAAAGCCATGTCATCAAGGCTTCCCGGGCCTACAAGGACCTGTCTCTGCAGGCAGTCAAGCTGATCAGGCCCGGCGGTCACCTGGTGACTTTTTCCTGTTCCGGCGCTATCGACCTGAAACTGTTCCAGAAAATCACCGCCGATGCGTTTCTCGATGCCGGTGTCCAGGGTGAGATCGTGCAATACCTGCATCAGTCCCCCGATCACCCGGTGGCGCTGACTTTCCCCGAAAGTCAGTATCTCAAGGGCCTGGTTTGCCGTGTTACCGGCTGATCACGGTGACCTGACGTCCGATGGATAGCGGGGCCTGTCGTTCAGCCGTCATTCTGGGCAGGTTATCAGTGTCAACATCCCGGTTTGTACACCGGTCACAATTTCCTTGCTTTGCCTGTCGAAGATGGTACCGATACCCTCGTAGCTGCCATTCAGCGTACTGGTCGAGATTTTCGCATTGAAGGCAATCGACACCAGTTCGTCGCTCACACTGTCACTGCCGTTCAGGTGAATGAAAACCCGGTCACCGAATACTTCGGCGTTGCCGCTGAGCAGCGTCCGCTCATCCATGCTCTCGTCATCCGTGCTGTAGGAATACCCGTTCATAGTGAAGTGATTGCCGCCGATGTCCAGCACACCAAGCCTAACGATACTTTCTTCCTCCTCGGTCTCCTCGTCAGCCACCACGCGCCAGCAGACGTCACCCAGGTAAGTCTGGGAGAAAGCCGATACCGGAGCAATCATTGCAATCAGGAGTGCCGCAATCATGTGACCAAATAATACCGACGTCATTCCACGAGCTGTTGTCATCTCACTGTCCCAATTTCCGCGTCTGAATGTTTACAGGTATCTGCTGGTTGTATCCCGCAGCATTCGACTGTCTTCTGAAATACAGCCTTTAATCTACCGGCTCCCCCTTCATCGGACTTTGATCTGGCTCAAACAGCTGGAGCACCCGGTTCAGCGGGAGCGGGACCCACCACCGGTCTACCATGGCCCGCTTGAATGACCCGGTTTCTACCCGCGATTTGTGTCTTTGCGAAGCGGAGGCTTTTCGCGCATGATAGTTTGCGGTGAATACTGCCGGCGAAGGGGAACCGAAATTGACTGAAGTACTGGCGCGCGCCCTGAGCAAGTCCTGCGGGGCCCGGCTCGTCGAAACACACATCTCGTGGCTGATACTTGGCGACCAGACCGTCTACAAACTCAAAAAGCCGGTCGATCTGGGTTTTCTCGATTTCTCCTCCCTGGAGAAGCGCCGTCACGCCTGTGAGGAGGAGGTCCGCCTCAACCGTCGCACTGCGCCCCATATTTATCAGGGTGTGATTCCAGTCTCGGGCAGTGAGTCTGCACCACGGCTCGGCGCCGATGGCAGGGTGATCGACTACGCGGTGCAGATGCGACGTTTCAACGATGCTGAACTGCTGGACCGGCTGGCACGTGCCGGTGACTTCGGCGTCGACACGATCGTCGCGCTGGCAGAGGCGGTGGCCGCATTTCACGGGAAAATAACCGGTGCGGCCCCACCTGTGTTCTGTGATACCGAAAATGGGATACTTGTTCCGGCCCGGGAGAACTTTGAACTGCTCGAGTCGCTTGACCACGATGAGGCGGACCTTGCCTGTATTCGTCGATTGAAGAAGTGGACTGAACGGGAATACCGGCTGCGTTTTCAATGTTTCGAATCGCGTCAGGCGGCAGGTTTCATCCGCGAATGTCACGGCGACCTCCACCTCGGCAACCTGTTCCGGGAGGATGACCGTGTCGTGCCCTTCGACTGCATCGAGTTCAGTCCGTCTCTGCGCTGGATCGACGTCATCTCCGACATCGCGTTCACGGTGATGGACCTGGTCAACCACGACCTGCCCGCACTTGCAAACCGGCTCCTGAACGAATACCTCGCGCGGACCGGGGACTACGGCGGTCTGCGCGTCCTGCGCTGGTATCTGGTCTACCGCGCAGTCGTACGCGCCAAGGTGGCGGCTATCCGCGCGGATCAGGACCTGGCCCACGCGGACAGTTACGGCCGCGAGTGCAGTCATTACCTGGCACTGGCCGGTCGTCTTGCCGTGCCGGGCAGACCCGCGATGGTGATCATGTGTGGTTTCTCGGGGACCGGCAAGACCACCATCGCCAACGACCTTGCCGGACAGATCGGGGCAATTCACCTGCGATCCGACGTGGAGCGCAAGCGACTGCATGGACTAGCCATGACCGAATCCAGCCAGGCGCGCGGGCTGGACATCTATACCCGGGCCGCCAGCGAAGACACGTTCAATCGGCTCGAAGAACTGGTGGTCGAGGTCGTTGCCTGCGATCTGCCGGTCATCGTGGATGCCACGTTCATCGAGGCGCGGCTGCGGCATGAATTCACCGCCCTCGCCGACCGGCTCGGCGTCCCCTGGGTTATCGTCGAGTGCGTGGCCAGTGAAGTGCAGGTGGCCGAACGCCTTGCCGGCCGGCGCGATGATGCGTCGGAAGCGGGCTTGCAACAATACCTGAGCCAGCGTGCCGGCTTTGAGCAATTCAGCGATTCAGAACGTGAGCGGCGGCTGGTCGTGGACGGCAGGAAGTCTGCAGCCGACCTGGCGAAAAGGGTCTGCGCGCACCTGTACGCAGGCACAGTGAAAACGCCGCCCCACTGACAGGCTGAAAGGCTGTTGCGCTGGCGCAATTGCACCCTTCTGCAGCCTGACCGTGATCCTATCGCGAAAGAATCCACCCCGGGGTATATCAGGCGCCCTCCGCGGGCATAACCGGTGCAGTCTGAACCGCTGGTGAAGCCGGACCCGGTAAACGTAACGCACCCGATTGAAGGCGGCGCGCCCCGCTACCCAAACCCAACAACGAGGTGCTCGCCATCACCATGCGACACAGGGTACGTCTGTTCTACTTCCACAAATGCGAAATCAATAAAGTATACCTGGCACTTGTGCTGGCCGAGGAAGTAGCCAGGAGAAAGTACCTGGAAGTGGATATCGTTACCGGCCAGAAAACCGGCGCCTATCTGGATCAGGCGGAAAATCGCCGGTTGATTCGTCCTTACTGTTCGGGCGCTATCGACCTGAAACTGTTCCAGAAAATCACCGCCGATGTGTTTCTCGATGCCGGTTTTGAGACAGAGGACTGAATCCGGCTATCCACTGGTGCCCAGTCCGAACTCCATCACCAGCCAGCCGTCTTCATCCAGCTCGGCAGTCTGCCGGTCGGTAATTGCCAGCCGGGATGGCGCCAATTCCCCCTCGAGCTCAAGCAGATACTGACGAATGTTGGCATACCGCGCCTGGGCCAGGGCCAGCAACTGTTGCTCGGAAATGGGTTCAACGTCGATGAGACGATTCCTGATATCAGTATTGTATGCCTGGACGTCCAGCTGCTCACTGGCCAGGGGTTCACCGGTAAGGGGATTGGTTATCTCGGTTTCGATGGTATTGGCGGCCTGGAGTTCATCCAGTGAAGGGGTAAGCCCGGCATCCGCGTAGAGTGACTCCAGGGCGGCCTGCCGTCGCTGGGTAAGTGAACCCTGGCTGTTATCCTCCGCGGCGTCCATGCGCGCGGTAACACGCTGGGCAACGAGGTCGGTCTGCAGGGCTACGCGGTCAGCCTCGGTGATCAGCAGCGGGATTTCCAGCGCCAGTTGCGGACGTTGCAGCAGGGCCGCATGCAGTTGCTGCAGGACCTGCCGCTCCGGTGGCGCCAGGTCCGACCTGCCGGGCTGAAAGCGGATGCTGTCCAGGTCGGCGCCTTCACCACCCAGCAGGGAACCCAGGAACCGGAATGGAGCCGAAACGATACTGACGAGGATATTGCGAACAGCCCGGCGAATTGCCGGTCCCAGGTCGAATTCCGGATCAGTCACATCGCCGCTGACCGGCACCTCGAGATCGATGACTCCGTTGCCGTCCTTCAACAGGGCCGCGGCCAGATCCAGGGGCAGATCCATGGCATCCGGGTGCTCCACACGGTCTCCGAGTTGCAGATCACGCAACACCACCTGGTTGTTGGCACTCAACTGCCCGTCTTCGATGTTGTAGACCAGTTCCACGTCCATGGTGCCGTCGCGGATTTCCCGGCCGGCAAACTTGATCACGTAAGGCGTCAATGGCGGCATCTGCAGGTTACTGAAGCGCAGGTCCAGTCGGGTCCCGGCCAGGATATCGAAGGGATTGAACAGGCTGTCCAGCTGCAACAGCCCGAATTCATCCACCTGCCCTTCCAGGACGAATTCGGCAGGATCGGTGGTGGGGGCGGACAATCCCTCCAGGGTTCCGGACAGTTCGTGAATATTGGCGCTGAAGGGAATCGGCAGATTCAGGTCGGTAAAGTCCGACGCGGCCGCGTCGACCCGGATTCGACCGATGGTCAGGGCAAACGGCAGGTCGGAGGAGCCCGCTGGTTCATCACCGGTGGCTTCTGCCGGCACGGCCCCGGTTGCAGCAGGCCGGATACTGCGCCCGATATTGGTGCTGCCATCCTGGTTTATCAGGAAGCGGGCGAACAGGGAATCAAACAGTATCTCGGATATATCCAGCGAGTTCTCTGCCAGGGAATAATTCATTGCGTCTACGGACAGCGCCTGCAGGCTCACCAGGTTGCCCTCCCCGGACTGATCGGAAACAGCCACCTCCCGCAGGTGCAGGTCGCCCCGGTAAGCAAAAGGTTCATCCCTGTTAACCTGCATTTCGCTCTGGAATTCCAACAGGGCGCTATCCAGCTGCAGGAACGCGTATTCGTTCACGTAAGGTTGCAGAACCGTGAGGTCCAGGGCATCCAGGGAGACATTGCTGCTGACCGTGAGGGCGGGAAGAACGCCTAGTTCTCCCTGTAGCTGCAGCTCTCCGCCGGAGTCCATGGTGACGACTGCGGACAACGGAAACACCGATTCCGGCTGGTTGTCGATATCCGATATGTCGATGTCCACGCTGATACCGACAGTTGCCGGCAGCTCAGGCTGGCGGTCATTGAAAACAATCCTGTTCCCTTCCACCGCGAGTTGCTGAAGGCTGACGTGCCAGGGACTCTGCCCATCAACCGGTCCTGGCACGGCAGGGTCAGGACCGGCAGTTCCGTCCTGCGGGAACGCTGCCAGCAGCTGTTCCAGATTGGTCGCCTCTCCCGCTTCACGACTTACCGACAATTCAATGCGGTCAAGCAACACCGATTCCAGCGCCAGGCTGTTTTCGGGAATCGCCAGGGAGCCATTGCCGGCCTGCACAGTCTGTGCTGTCAAAAAGGGCTCCCCGGCACCATTCTGACTGGCAGTCAGTGCTGCAATGGTCACCTGGAGGTCGTCCAGTGCCAGATCCGGTGATTCCCCGGCAAGATCGACATGGTAATTTAACGACGTGGCGAGTCGACCCTGGTCTACGGTAAACGGCAGGCTGTCCTGAAGGTACCGACTGACCGTCGCCAGGGAAAAATTCTGCAATGCCAGGTTGCCGTCAAATACCGGAGGGTTGAGCCCCAGCTCTCCGTTTCCCGTCAGCTGCGCCGAATCTTCCAGCAGCAACGTGAAGGCACTGGTGCCACGTCGCTCCGGCAGCGTGGCAAGGTCCGTCACGTCGGCGCTGGCCAGGGTCACGGTAGTCTCGAAAGGAGTTGCAGGAACGGCGTCGACCAGATGGAACTGCAGATTCTCCAGGCTGATCTGCTGAACGAGAAGGGGTACGGGTCCGCCGGTCTCGTCATCCAAGGGCTCCGTTTCCGGCTCACCCTCTTCCGGTGCCGCCGTTGCTGCCCAGTCGCGGGCCAGCCTGGTGGCCGTATCCATGCCATCCGCGTCCCGCTGATAATACAGATCCAGGTCTGCCGCGGAAATTTCGGCAAATTGCAAACGCAGCAGAACAAGCCTGGTGGGCTGAAAGTTGGCGCGCAGCTGCTGAAGCTGCAGCAGGGGAGCCCCGTCGGCATCCACCACATCAAGCCCCTGAAATTCAGCCACCATGGTGTAGGGGTTGAAATAAACGGATTCGATTTCTGCAGTCAGTGCCAGGCGCTGATCCAGCACGGACTTCAGCTGTGTTTCCACCACCCAGGGCAACAGGAGAAATCCCAGCAGCGTATAGACAATCAGCACGCCGGACACCCACCAGACATAGCGGGGGACCGTGGAAACCCGTTTCCTGAAATTATCCATCAACGATTCAAGCCCGGCTTGCTGCTGTCCATTGAATTCATCGCCTGCAGTGAGTTGAATACGAGAGCATGCAGATTACTATAGCAGTTTCGCGACCCGGAGCCACCCTGGCGGGAGGAGGCTGACCTCCACGCGATAAAGACCGGCCTGCTCCGGGGTCGGTATGTCAGGCTGCAAACAGTATCCGCAGCCACTGAATAATGCCGATCACCATCAGTACCACGCCAAGGGTGTGGTTGACCAGGCGGCCACTTTCAGCCATGTGGGCCTTCAGGTAATTACTGACAGCGATAAAGCCGGTCAGGGCCAGCATTTTTCCGGTCAGTACGCCCCCCAGGAAAAATCCCAGTGCCCATCCGTCAAAGTCCAGGCTGGTATAGTCGCCAATCGCCGCAACCGCGATAATCCAGAACGGAATAGCCTGGGGATTGACCGCGGCAACAAGCAGCCCGGTCTTGATCTCGGAGCCGAAATAGTGATCGTCGGTCTGCAGGCTCTGTGCCGGTTGACGTCTGAATATATAGAAGCCCAGCATGATAAACAGCGAGGCAACAGCGACGCGGAAACCCACGCTGTTCTCCAGGAACGTACTGATCACCCGGCCGAACCATACCGCTATTACCACTTGCAAAGTTTCCACCAGCGAAGCCGCAGCAGCAACTTCCAGGGCGCGCAGGTGACTTTTTTCAACAGTGGTCTTGGCAACGGTAAGATTGATCGGACCAAAGGGCAAGGTGCTGGCAAAACATACCAGGGCACCTATAAGAAAAGCGACCAGCAAGATAATACCCCTTGATGCTGTGCCCGGATATAAATATGCAACCTGGCACTATTTGTTCTGATGAACTTCACCAGACTACCTGACCTGGGCCCGATGAACGCGGCAAACGCTGGACTCGGCTACTGTCGGGGTTACTGGTAGCCCGCGGCCTGCAGCCTGAACAGCCGGGCGTACTGACCGGCGGCCTCCAGCAATGACTGATGATCCCCTTCTTCAATGATATGGGCCTTGTCGAGAACGATAATATGATCGGCCATGCGTACCGTCGAAAACCGGTGGGAGATGATAATCGATATGCGATTGGCAGTCAGTTGGCGAAAGTGGGCGAATATTTCGGCTTCCGCCCTGGCATCGATAGCAGCCGTGGGTTCGTCGAGTATCAGCACGTCGGCGTCGCTGCGCATGAAAGCCCTGGCCAGGGCAATTTTCTGCCATTGTCCCCCGGACAATTCGCTGCCGGCCCGAAACCAGGTGCCCAGTTGGGTATCGTAGCCCTCGGGTAATTCGTGGATGAAATCGGTGGCAAGTCCCTTGGCGGCAGCTTCTGCTATCCGCTCACGATCATCGATATGGCGGACATCGCCGACACCGATATTTTCGCCCACCAGCAACTGGTAGCGGGCGAAGTCCTGGAAAATGACACCGATCTTGCCACGCAGCGCCTGCAGGTCCCAGTCCTGCAGGGCCAGGCCTTCGAAATAGATCGTCCCTTCCGTCGGGCTGTACAACCGGGTAAGCAGCTTGATCAGCGTGGTCTTGCCGCTGCCGTTTTCACCAACGATAGCCAGGCTTTCGCCGGGGCGGATGTGCAGGTTGATATTTTCCAGCGCCGGACGCTGGCTGCCGGGGTAGTAGAAACTCACCTTGTCAAAGCGGATGCCGTCGTCGGGATCGGGACCCGACTGTCTGTCCCCGGACGGTTCCGGGACCTCGTGCTCCAGGTACTCGGTGAGGTTTGACAGGTACAGGTTATCCTCGTACATGCCATTGATGGCTGTCAGGCTGTTGGTTACGGCAGACTGCCCCTGGCGAAACAGGGCAACATACATGGTCATCTGACCGATGGTGATGGTGGTTGCGATAGCCGCGAACGCCACCCAGCCGTAGGCAAAGTAAAATGCTCCGCTGGCCAGCAGTCCCAGCACGTAGCCCCAGAAGCCCCGACGCAACAGCAGGTTGCGGTCTTCCCGGTAAATGCGCCTGAAGATATCTACGTACCGCTGCAGGAAGATTTTGCCCAGTTGCAGCAGTTTGACCTCCTTCACGCCATCTTCCCGGGTAAGCACCATTTCCAGGTAAATCTGCCGCCGACGTTCCGCCGAGCGACGTCGGTAGATGCGAAATGCCTCGCCGGAAAAACGCGCCTCGGCGACAAACGCCGGCACCCCGGCCAGGCCAAGCAACAGCACGGCATAGGGGGAAAACTGGAACAGCAGGGCACCAACGGTGATCAACGAGATGAAATCCTTGATCACGTCAAAGGTCTTGGTTACCAGGCTTAGCGGTCGACTGGATGCCTCCCGCCGGGCTCTGACCAGCTTGTCGTAATACTCGGAATCCTCGAAATGGGACAGCTCCAGGGTCAGGGCTTTTTCCAGGATCATGACGTTGACCTTGTTGCCCAGCAGGACCCGCAGGATGGACTGGGCCACGGTATTGACGCGCTGGGCGCCAGTCATGATCACCACCAGCGCCGCTTCCAGCAGGACATAGAACAGCACGTCACTG
>Ga0209578_10002052_pt1 | contig 17342 bp, 18 predicted proteins | sample tdAd472_FD_187127 | JGI IMG/M metagenome (GOLD analysis project Ga0209578, IMG submission 187127) | Marine sediment microbial communities from the Atlantic coast under amendment with organic carbon and nitrate - tdAd47.2 (SPAdes)... | ecosystem: Environmental > Aquatic > Marine > Coastal >...
CTTCGGTCATGCCGATGCGCTGCCCTTCACGGATGTCTGCAGCAGTCGCCGTCGCGGCGGCGATTCGATCTCCTGCATCGCCAGGGCCGGATCGAAAGAGTGCGGGGTCTTCCAAGAAGACGGCGGTCACCAGATTGGGTCGTGTAGCGGCAACCGACACTGCGACTAATCCGCCCATCGAGTGTCCAACGATCACCACCGGTCCGCTCGATTGCCCTTCAATCAGCTCGACGACGTCCAATGTGTAGTCGTCCAGCTCATAGGAGTCCGCCCAAGTTGAGCGGCCATGTCCCCTGAGGTCTGTGTTGACAACCTTGAGTCCACGGTCGGCCAACCACGGCACAAGAACGCCTTCGTGTCGTTCTCGACTATTCATTACGCCGTGCAGGAGCACCACGGTGACGGCGTCGTTGGGACCAGAGATTTCGTGAGCCAGTTCCACAGAATCACTCTACCGAGACCCATTCTGTGGGCTGTGAGTCTTGCTCTACCCGCTACAGAACCCTGGGTACGGAGACTGGTACGTGAAAAGCCCGACGAACCCTGACATTGCGCCCCGCACTTCCCCGAACGAGGTGGTTTTGTCTTGGCACATCGGGCCTTTCGTTCAGCAATGTACGACTGATCGAATGGCGATACAACCAGGCTGATAGCCCCAGATTTCGCGTCCCCACGATCGATGCGCCCGTTCGTTGGGTGTACTTGGGTCTAACTCGCGTTCGAATCTCTGCGATGTCCACATATCCACACCTATCCACAGGCGGTTGTGCACAACCCCCTGTGTGAAACTTCCCGTCCGGATTGTTTCGCGCGCTGGGAACCCTGGGTTCTGTAGCGGGTCTGATAAGACTCACAGCCCACAGAATGAACTAGGCGTCGACCTCGGTCGACGCTGAAGCCTCGGTGATGCCTCGATACAACTCGAGCATTCGCGTGGCGGTCGAATCCCAGGAGAATCTCTGCGAAAAGGCAACGGCTCCCTGTGCGAGCCGATCAGCAAAGCCATGGTGCTCGACGATTGCTCGCATCGCGGTCGCGTACGCGGCTGGATCGTGGTGCTCAACAAGAAGCCCACTTTCTGACTGCGATACGACGTGGGCGAGGCCTCCGGTGTTCGAAGCGACGACGGGCGTACCGCACGCCTGCGCCTCGGCGGCTACCAGCCCGAATGACTCCGAAAACGAGGGCACGAGTACGACATCGGCGGCTCGGTAGTAGTCGGCGAGGATTGCGTGGGGGACGGGATCGATGAAGTGGACGAAGTCAGTGATTCCATGACGCTGAGCCAGGTCCCTGCAACGGGCAAGTTCGGCTTCGCCGTCGGCGCCGCTTGCACCTCCAACGATCTGCAGGATGGGGGACCCGAGCTCACTGGACAGCATTGAACGCAAGCGGGCAAACGACTCGACGGCGATTTCCGTGCCCTTGTATGGCTGAATTCGCCCGGCATACAACACGATTGGGTCTCCGCCAAGGTCGAGGCGCTCTCGTGCGAGCCATCGATCTCCAGGCTTGAACACGTCATGGTCGACCCCAGGTGGCGAAACGCACAATCGCTCCGGACTGGCGCCGTAATGCTCAAGAAGGTCCTCGAACTCGTACGGCGTCGACGCGATGACGCAATCCGACCCGGCAATGACCTCTTCCTCGGTAAGCAGCCGTTCTGAGCTTGACCGCTTCTCACCATTGCCTCGGGCAAGATCCTTGACCCTCCCGAGGGTGTGGAATGAGTTTGCCAACGGGATGCCGTACTTCTTCTTGAGACGAAGACCTGTCCGCCCCGAAAGCCAGTAATGGGAGTGCACGACGTCGAAGGTCTCGTTGTTGTGATCGATCCACTCGATTACCCCTTTGGCGAAGCTCGGAGCGTGCGGCTTCATTTCCGCCACGGTCAGCGGTCCGAGCGGCCCTGCATCGATGTGTACGACCCGATAGCCGTCCTCGACCGTGACGACTTCCGGTTGGTCGTGAGACGTTCGACGTGTGAAGGTTGTGACGCTGACCCCGCGACTGGCCATCGTGCAAGCGAGGCGATCGAGATACACGTTCATGCCACCGGCGTTGCCTACCCCTGGCTGGAGAAGCGGCGACGTGTGCATTGCAACATAAGCGACGTTGCTGATCACGGGAGCGTCCCCTCAATCGCAAAGAGCGGTCTCGCGATGGCGCCGTGCCTGAACTTGTACTGCTCATTGCCTTTCAAGAAATCGAAAACAGCTGCTCCGCGTTCGATCTGCGTCTCGATCATCGAACTGAACAGCACAACGCCGGGGGAACCACTCGCGGCCTCTTGGTCGAACGCTGAGTTGTAGTAGTAGTAGCCATCTGACGTCTCGAAACCGAACGCTGCGGCAAGTGGTCGACCGTCGCTCACCATGAGATGGATGACGGCTCCCGCATGGGTCATCAGGTCGGAGAAGTACGCCTCCATGGCGCCGGTCATGAACGAACCCTTGTCTCCTTGCGACCCGCGATGCATGGCGGCGAAAGTGGGGAGCGCTGCTCCAGATTCCTTTGTGATAGTTGCCTCTCCAAAGAGCCCGTCAAACCGGCGCCGTTTGCGCCTGACCTCATGTCTCTCCTTCTTGCCGAGGCTCGCCAGCCACTCCTCAAACGACTCTGGCAAAGTGAGGACAGCAGTCGCTTCGTGTTGGTCGATCGAGTAGGTCACACCGAGTTCGTCGAGCGCACCAGACATAACCCTCGATGCCTCTGATGGGAGAGAATCGAAACGAAAGGTCGCCCCAGGGTGCTTGGCCAGAGCCGCTACCAGCGCCGACTTCGGATCTCGTCCGAGGGGAGAGCGGTAGTCGGTCAGGTTCTCTGGGCCGACGAGGGTGACGCGGTTCTCCGATACGGCGAATGCCACTGCGCCGCCGACGTCGGTTTCGATGTGAAGCTCGGATGCGGGCTGCCCCCAATGGCCGAACGCGGTTTCGAGATAGGCGCGATGGGGGAAAGGCCCGATGCTCGGAGCCGTCGAGGGGAGTTCGGTTGGGAACGATTCCCAATCCTTTGATGATGTGTCGGTCATGCGTCAACCACCTGACGGTGCCCGACGATTCGCCCTCCACCGAACACGGGAGGGAAAAGCTGTGGCTCGAGCGCCGAAACCATGCCATCTGAGAGCAAACCAAGGCGATCTGCGACATGCAAAGCGACCGTGACAGCGTTCTCTTCGCTGCCAGAGTGAGACTTTGTCGCAATAGCGACGCCCTGTCTCGACATTGCGTAGCACCCTTGAGCACCGACCTTCTGGGGACCACCCCATGTCGTGCCAACTCTGCCTTGTGCCGACACATTGTCAGACACCATTGATCCGAACCGAGTCATCGCTGTTGCTATCGATGCGAACTCGGAGACGGTCTCAACGCTGCGAAACCCTTTCGCTAGACCGCGCACGCTCCCAACCAGGGTGGGCGCTCCGCAGCCGTCGACTCCAGTTGGGTTCGGATCCACTCCGGTGTACTCGGCGATGATCTCGCGTATCGAGCGTTGGAGGGGATGGTCGATGGCGAGGTAGGAAGCGGTTTCCCATCCGGCGATCTTGCAGGCGGCGAGCCAGCCCGCATGCTTGCCGGAACAGACATGGAAGATCGGCCGCTTGCCGGTGTCGCCCTTTGCGATCAATTGGCTATCAGCGTTGCGACTACTCGGCCTATCGGGTGGGGTGCCAAGGTCCAAAGGCGTCAAACCGTGGTTTCGCAGGATCGCTTCGACCGATGAAACATGGACCGGCCAGCCTTTGTGGCTTGCACAGCTCAGTGCGAGATGCTCCGGTGGCAGGTTGAGCCCGGCACGGCGTGCGGCCAGAGCTTGGAGCGGTTTGATCGCCGACCGGTAGTACATCGGCCGATCAACCTCGCCGAACGAGTGAAGAACAGCATCGTTGTCTCCGAGAGCTATAGCCGTGACATCGTCGAACGATTCGGTCAGTCCTGACCGGACCGTCGCAAGACGCACGTTTAGTTCGCCGAGAGGAGTTCGTCGATGTCCGCAGCACCGTCGCGATAGCGACGGGTGAGCTCTGACGTGATGAGGTCGTAGGCGTTGTAGACAGCCCGCCGCTGGTCCGAGACTTCTCGCTCAGCAACGCCGAGGCCATCGCGGATCTTTGTCAGATCCTGATCTTCGAGGAATGGAAGTCGTGACAGAAAGTCGTCAGCGAGTGCTCGATCAACCTCACGGCGACCTGCGCCCGCGAATTCTGGCGTATCGAGGGAAAGCTCCCTATCCAGGGGGTTCGAGGTGCTTCCACTTGCACCGTCGCTGAGAATTTCGGGCAGCGCTTCAATCAGGGATCGCGTTTCGGTGCCTGCTCGGCGGCGTAGTTCGAAGTCGAGCAGATCCATCCGTCCGTGGAGAATCCGTCGGTAGTACGAGAATTCGGTGTCGAGGTCATCGAGCATGTGTCGTCTAGCCCGAATCTCGTCAAGCGTCAGATCCTCAAGTCCTTCATTGAAGGCTGGGTCTGTGACTTGGTCGATTCGTCTGCGGTGTTGATCCATTGGCACTCCTTGAACACGCTCAAGTTAGCAAGCTGAGCGCACCGTCGGATACGGGTTCACCGCCACATTGCCTGGTCGAATCTCAAAGTGGAGGTGGGGCGAGGTATATCGGGCGTTGCCCGAGTTGCCGAGGAATCCGACGACCGTACCTTTCGATACCCGTTGTCCAGAGGAGATGTTGGTGGGATGCCGCTCGAGATGGGTGTAGTAATACACCACTCCATTGTCGGCATAGATGTGCGTCGACAGACCGCCGAGCGAATTCGAGGAGAACTTGACGCGGCCGTCAGCCACGGCGAGGAGCGGTGTGTTGCGAGCATTGAACATGTCGACGCCCTTGTGCGTCCGGCCCCCGGAGCGTCGTGCGCCCCACGTGTTTGAGAAGGATGCGCCGCCTTGGACCGGGCAGATGAACCCTGGGGTGTCGGAGGGGTCCGCCCCGCCGGCCTTCCCAGGCTTGCTTGCTGCAGCGTCGGCTTGTTGCCGTTTGATGCGGTCGTCCTCGATGCGCTTCTCGCGGACCTCTCGCTTGAGATCAGCAATGGCGTCTGAGAGCGCTTCATCCGCTGCGGCGAGGATCGCTTGCTGCTCTTCGTACAGACCGTTGATCTCAGTCACGAGGTCCTCCGCAGCACTTTCGGCGACGACGACGTCAGCCTTTTGGACTTCGAGTTCCTCGGTTGATCGGTCGACCTGGCGTGAGACGGCGCCGAGGTTGTCCAGCGTGGCGAGTTCGTTTTCGGTCGCGCGGTCCATCAGCGCTCTTGAAGTGACGAGTTCCTGGATGCTCGATGCGGAGAAGGCAGACCCAATCATGTTGGTTTGCCCGCCCATATAGGCATCGATGACAAGCTGGCGTGCCGCCTCTTCAATGGAGTCAGCCTCCGAGCGGTACCGGTCGACGGCGTCCTGCATACGAGCCATGCGGTATTGCAAATCGAGGTGTTCATGGTGGATCTCTTCGTACTCAGCAAGCACAGCTTCGAGTTTCTCGGAAACGGCGAGATATGACTGGTAAGCACTCGACTGCTTTGCGGCAGCCCTCGCCTCGGCCCGCTTGGCGCTATCGACGTCGGATTGAGTCTGTGCGAACGCGCCAATAGGGGCAATCGACAACAGGGCGATTGCGAGAAGAAGTGTCAGCAAGCGTTTGACGCTGGTTCGTGACATGCCTTGAGGAGGCTAGCGGTGCATTCCGTAAACCGGAATGGGTTTCTTTTTGCCGATCAGCCAGACAGTTTCTTCTAGCCGAAGAACCAGACAGCCATCCAGAACAATGGTGATGCAAGCACGGCACCGTCGAACATCGCAAGGGCCCCTGGTGCGTTTTCCGTGTGGGTGATTGAACCGGTCCTCAGAGTCGAACCGAGGGCTCGTCCGCCGATGACGCCAGCAGCGGCAGCAACACCGCCGAGGAGTCCTGCCGCCACGTCAAGCTCGGAGATGGCGAATCCTGCGATGAGGCCACCGATAAGTGCTCCCAAGAGGGCGCCGACGTTTGGGTCTACCGACTGGATGGTGTCCCCGTAGGCGCCGGCTAGGAACGCCCCCACGATGGCAAATGTCGTGACGAGTATGAATGCAACGACGGCGTGAGAACCGATCAGCCTGATCAACACGAGTCCAGCAGCCGCCGATGTTGCAAGGACGGTTACGAGAGCGGTCGCCGATGTCGTGCGAAAGTCACGATGCGCCTTGCTGAAGACGGGCCAAGAGACGGCGACGATGAATCCGAGTGCGATCCCTCCGGCGAATCCTTCGAAGCCCCATGCGTATGCGAAAGTCGCTCCCGCCGTTGCACCGATGAGGGGCGGGAAGACGACGAATCGACTCTCGCCGACGGCGGTTTCACTGATGTCCCATACCCAAGCCATGATTGCTCCGACGGCAACGAAGACAAACCACTTCTCATCAGCCCATGCGACGGCCAGAAGTGCGATGATGAGCGCGAGCGAAAGGATGCCGGGGGTCGCGAGAACCGACTGACCCGTTGAGGCAAGCGTCCCGCCAGATACAGGCGGGATCAGAGCGATTTCGTCTGTGGCGGTGATGGGTGTCGACCCTTCAGCCTGTTCACCGTTCACCCAGACTCCTGCCGACGCCATCCCTGAGGTGAACCGCTCACCGAACCGTGAAGATGCCTTGGTCAGGAGATCGGACACCGTTGGTGCATCGATCTCAACGGAGTCGGTTCCCGCGGATTCCCGCAGGTTTGCGAACAGACGGAGCCTTGCCATAGCCGCAAGCGTAGCCGTCGCCAGTGTGCTGACGAGGAACCGGGGCAGCGACGGTCAGGACGTCTTTGTCACCTTGATCAACCCGCGGGGCGTTTCTGGGTCGACGCCGTTGGCCAGGGCCATGTGGAGAGTGAACAGCTGACAGGCAGCGATGAACATCATCGGCGAAAGCCACTCGTCGATTTTTGGCAGGCTGATGGTTGGGAGGTCGGGAACCTCTGCATTCGTCATCACGAGCATCGATGCACCGGTCTCCTCCTTTGCTCTTCGGAGGAGAGCGAGACCGTCCGCTGTCAAAGCGCCATCGCTGATAACGGCGAGCAACGGGAATCCCGGTTCGAGAAGCGCGAACGGGCCGTGGGCAAAATCTGCCGTGGAATACGGGTGCGCAAGAACGTACGCCATCTCCTGCATCTTGATGGCCCATTCGAAAGCCGTCGCATGGTTGTGGCCACGTCCGAGAACGACGGCCTTCGAGATTGCACCCATCGATTCCACGGCCTTGGCGATCACATCTTCAGTCTCGAGGGCAGCACCGACTGCCGAAGGCACGGAATCGAGAGAAGCGGTGTCGCTCGCGATCATGGCGATCGCCATCAGGCTTGCGCTGTAGCTCTTTGTTGCGGCGATTGACTTCTCGGGTGCTGCCCTCAACGGGATCACAACATCGGAGGCAGAGCCGAGCGGCGACTCGGGATCGTTTGTCAGGGCGATCGTCGGTCGTCCCTGTCGGTTGGCATCATCGACGACGGCAAGCATGTCAGGGCTTTGGCCAGCCTGGCTGATGCACACCATTGCGGCCCCATCGAGGTTCGGCGGCGATTCGTAGCGTGTGTAGAGGGATGGGGCGGCCAATGTCACCGGGAGTCCGAGGCGAGAACCCCATGCGTACTTGGCATACCGAGCGGCGTTGTCGGAAGTACCTCGTGCTGCGATGACGATGTGCTTAACGTCCGATCGCGTGAGGAGTGCTCTCGCGTCGAGGGTCAAAGCCCGGTTGGCCGCCAGTGCTTCTGCCAGGACTTCTGGTTGTTGGAATATCTCGTCATGAAGAAGCATTCAGATCCCTCCGCTGTGCGTTTCATTGGTCTGAAAGGCGACGCTACCGGCGATGATGGTCGCAGCGACGCTGTCACCGTCGAGGAGAACCACGTCTCCCCGCGCCCCGTCCGCAAAAGTGCCGATGTCGTGCCTTCCGATCGCTCGAGCAGGATTGGAGGTTGCAGCGGCCACAGACTCCGACAGGGAAGCCTCTGTGATCGATCTGAGGTTCGCCAAACCGGTCGGCATTGTCAGTATCGAGCCCGCAAGGTTGCCGTCTGCATTTCTCACAGCACCGTCGGCAACCGTGACCTGGACGGAACCGATCTCATAGTCACCAGCGGGCATTCCAGTGGCACTGATTGCATCCGTCACAAGCACAAACCGGTCCCGGCCTGCATTCCATGCGAGCCGCACTGACTCGTCGGAGAGATGGATGCCGTCGACGATGACCCCAAACGATGCCATCTGTGAAGCCAGAAGCGCCCCCGCGATACCGGGGGCTCTCCCACTGATTGGGGGCATTGCGTTGAAGAGGTGGGTGCCAAGCCGAGCTCCGGCAGCAAGAGCGTTGGTCGCTTGGTCCGCCGTCGCTTCGGAGTGTCCGATTGAGACGGTGACGCCAGCACCGACCAGCTCCCGAATCAGGTCCAACGCTCCTTCGAGTTCGGGCGCAAGGGTGACGATGGCGATATGACGCGGGGAAAAGGCTGCGTTCGGCGGAACATCCAGGTGCTGTGTCGGATGTGTTCCGCGTCTCGCTTCAGAAATGAAGGGACCCTCGACGTGGAGACCAAGCGGCTCTGCCCCTCGGTAATCCGCTGGACGGTGTGCCATGGCGGTCTGCGCGGCTTCAATCCGCTCTGCTGGCGATGTGATGATTGTTGGGCAAAAGGACGTCACGCCTGTCGAAGGCAGGATGGCGCCGACCTCCCAGATGGAAGACGGCGTTTCTGTGAAATCGTGCCCCCACCCGCCGTTGACCTGGAGGTCGATAAACCCAGGGACAGCGGTCAGTCCGTCTGCGTCGAACGTCTCGCCACCCTCAGGCGATATCCCGAAGAGACCGTCCACAATCGTCAGTTCAACGGGGTCACCATCGGCGCCGATCGCGCCACGGACCGACAGTGAGTTCACGGGACGATCGTCCCCACACATGGGCCGAATCCGATTGAGACCGACCCTGTTGCGTGGCATCGTCCGGAGATCGAGATGCGATCGCCATCTTCGAGGAAGGTCCGGGTTGTTCCGTCCTCGAATTCGATCGTGTCTCTGCCGGACCACGTGATCTCGATGAGCGAGCCTCGTTCGTCCGGCCCTTCACCCGACACTGTTCCCGAAGCAAACAGATCGCCGGCACGAGCGGTCGCCCCGTTGACAGTGGCGTGCGCGAGTTGTTGGGCCATGGTCCAGTACATGTTGGTGAACGATGTTTCTGTGATGACCTTTGAGGCGGCGCTGCCCTCTGGCAGGTATTCGACGGTGAGGTCGATACCGATGCCCTTACGAAACTCATCCTTGAGGTACGGCAGTGGTTCGGGAATCTGGCGGCCAAGCGGGATTCTGAATGGCTCAAGGGCTGCGAGAGGCACAATCCATGGAGATACAGTCGTTGCGAAGGACTTTCCGAGGAACGGACCGAGCGGCACATACTCCCAGCCCTGGATGTCTCTGGCGGACCAGTCGTTGACGAGGCACACGCCGAAGATGGAGTCCTCAGCTTCGCCGATGTCGACCGAAGCGCCTAGGACGTTGGCGTTTCCAGTGATGAAGCCGACTTCAAGTTCAATGTCCAACCTCACCGATGGCCCAAATGCTGGTCCGTCTTCTCCTCGCCGTTGGCCCGCAGGTCGGGCGATGTCTGTTCCGGAGACGACGACGGTCCCCGCCCGGCCGTGGTAGCCAACCGGAAGGTGTTTCCAGTTCGGTAGGAGCGCCTCACTATCAGGCCGGAACATTCTTCCGAGGTTCGTGGCGTGTTGCTCCGAAGAATAGAAGTCAACGTAGTCACCAACAGTGACCGGGAGTTTCAACGTCACCGGTGTCGTCACGACCAGATCATTGGCAGCGGCAACGGTGGGTGCCTCTCTGTTGGTTGCGTCGAGGAAGGCCATGACTGTGGTTCTCACCTGGTGCCACACCCGAGTCCCCTGCGAGATGAACGTGTTGAGCGAATCCGTCGAGAATGTCGAGGCGGCCAAATCTGTCGATGCGAAGAGTCCAATGCGTTCGGCCGCTGCAAGATCGAACACCGCTTCTCCGATCGCGATTCCACATCGGGTTCCGCGATCATCTGCGAATACGCCGTACGGGAGGTTCTGGATCGGGAAATCAGATCCCTCAGGGACCGAAACCCACGAGGTGCGTTCGTCTGTCATGTTCCTTCTCCAAGCATTCCGAGGTCGGTCAGGGCGTCGATCGGTTCATTGAAGTCGCACGATCCATAGGCAACGAACTGGCTGAGGCGTGTGCGTCGGATTGCGGAGCCAGGAAAGGAGAGGTCGCGCCAGCGTCCGAAAGCTGCAGACATCGAGAAACCCTCTGCGTCGGATTCGGCGACAATCGCCTCAACCGTCGCCGAATCGGCGCCGTCGGCTGCAGCTGTGGTCGCCATGAGAATGTTGACGAACCCGTGTCGGTAGACGCCGAGTGCTTCGTCGAAGTGTCGGTACGGCTGGTGGAGTCCAGCGGTTGCCTTGAACGGAACACCAAGCTCGACGGCCGAGGAAATGAACCGTGCTACACGGGCCGGCGTCGGGAACAGATCGGCTGTGACACCGCCGCACCGAAGTTTGGTGCCAGCCGTCCTGTGGTCGGCGGCTGCAACGTCACGTATGTGACTGATTTGTGCGGCCACGTCTTCGGATCGCGAGACCTCAAGGAACGGAACGACCGTGGCATTGATTGAACTCATCGTCGTGTACAGCTCGCGGATCCCGCCTTCGGACGCATCGGTGATTGGTGCCTCTGCAGCCGAAACGGTCATCGCCGGATCCATCTCTCGGTCGAATTCCTGTGCCATGGCTGCCGAGGCTGACGCCTCGGTGTCGAAAACGACGCTGATCTCCCATGGGTCTTCGCCCGAAGCCATCGTTGTCATGGCAACGGCTCCGAGGTCAGCCAACTGGGTGGCTCTGATGAGAAACCGTCCCGCGACCCACGATGCGTCCGACGATCGCGCGTCTCGGTAGCCAGTCACGGCGTCCGGAACGGTGAGCGAGGCTGGTGGAAACACACCTGCATAATCGACGAGTGCGGCAAAGGCCGACGTCCTTGCGTCAACGACGAGTCTCATCGACCCTCGAGCCAAGTCCATGCGTAGGAGTCGTCTTCCGAGTCGGTAGCGCCGGGGCCAAGGTCGAGGGGGCGGAACGTGTCAATCATGATTGCAAGTTCCTCGGTCCCTGCCTTGCCGATACTGGCTTCGACGGATCCTGGTTGTGGGCCATGAGTGTGGCCACCTGGGTGAAGCGAGATGGAGCCGGCTTCGATTCCGGCACCCTTGCGTGACATGAAATCGCCTTCGACATAGAAGAGGACTTCATCACTGTCGACATTGGCGTGGTTGTACGGGGCGGGGATGGCGTCAGGGTGGTAGTCGAAGAGCCGAGGTACAAACGCACACACGACGAGCCCTGGCGCCTCAAACGTCTGATGAACGGGCGGCGGTTGGTGGATGCGTCCCGTGATCGGCTCGAAGTCGTGGACCGAGAACTTGTACGGATAGAGACATCCGTCCCAGCCAACGACATCGAACGGGTGATTCTCGTAGATGAACCGTGTCATCCCACCCTTGTGCTTGACAAGGACCGGCACATCGACCCCGTCTCTGATGAGTGGGGCACCGGGCCCGTGTTGATCGCGTTCGCAATAGGGGGCATGCTCGAGAAACTGTCCGTTTCGTGACAAGTATCGGCGTGGCGGACCGATGTGTCCTCTGGTCTCAAGAATCAACGCCCGGACAGGATCGGATGTCTCGTCGAGTTCGTAGCGATGAATCACGGACGCTGGGATGACGAGGTGATCTCCTGGCTCGAACCGGATTGCACCGAACACGGTCTCGAGCGTGCCCGTTCCCTGCTCGATAAACACCATCTCGTCGCCGATGGCGTTCTTGTACAAGTCCGAGCTGTCTGATCCAACAAAGTATGAGATTGCGCAGTCTTCGTTCGCAAGCAGGAGCGCCCGCGCCTTGACGGCGTCGCCGCCTGCCTTCAGTTGGTGTGTCTTGAAATGCCGAGGTTTGAGCGGGTAGTTGACGGCGGTGTCCTGGGCCTCTGACTCGACGCCTTCGATGCTCTTGAGGGCTGTTGGAGGGTTGATGTGATAGAGCAGTGCCGAATCGAAGGAGAACCCCTCCTCTCCCATGAGTTCCTCGGCATACAGAGTCCCGTCAGGTTGGCGAAACTGGGTGTGCCGTTTGGGTGGAATTTCTCCGACGGACCGGTAGTAAGGCATGACTCTCCTCCTTCAACAGTGCCATGCTACGACAGCCTGTTCGGCTCGGCGTCCTGATGCCTTGATGTCACGCATCTGTGACAGCGCCGACAGGCTGCGATAATCAGAGAAGCCTGATCACCCGGAGGAGGACCCATGGACATCGACCTCACGCTGCGAGCCAAGGAGTTCGCGTCGAAGGACCCATTCCCCATGAAGGGCTTCGGTCCAATGGAGTGGTGGGTTGGTAATGCATTCATGGCTGCCCAAGCGTTCCGATCACTGCTCGGGATGGAGATCGTTGGGTATTCTGGTCCCGAAACGGGGGTGCGAGATCGCGCTTCCTACCTCCTGAGACAGGACCAGATCCAATTCATCGTCACCGCTGCGCTCGACGGCGAACACGAAATCTCTGAGCATGTGAAGCTGCACGGACCTGGCGTCAAGGATGTCGGCTTCCTGGTGCCAGATGCCACAGTCGCGTTTGAGCTTGCGGTTGAACGAGGCGCTGAGCCACATGAGAAGCCGAGGGTCATCGAAGCTGATCATGGACGGATGGTGCTTTCGAGCATCAAGGCTTATGGCGACACCATCCATTCCCTCATCGAACTCGAAGGCCTCGACCCTCGGTTTGAGGTTCGCACAGATACGGTTGCTCGATCCACGGGCCTCCACGCAATCGATCACGTGGTCGCCAACGTGGAACTCGGCAAGATGAACGAATGGGTCGGGTTCTACGAGAAGATCTTCTCCTTCACAATGCTCAAGCACTTCGACGACGATGCAATTTCAACCGAGTACACAGCGCTTATGTCGAAAGTCATGTCCGGAGGGAACGGCATCATCAAGCTGCCAATCAACGAGCCAGCTCAGGGCAAGAAGAAGAGTCAGATAGAGGAATACCTCGACTACTACAAGTCGCCTGGTGTCCAGCACATGGCGTTAGCAACCGGAGATCTTCAGACGACCGTTGCTGACGCTCACTCGAGAGGGATCGAGACGATCTATGTGCCGTCCACGTACTACCCGGAGGCGAAGGCACGTCTCTCAGAGTACGACCTTGACTGGGACAGACTTGAGGAACTCAGCATCCTCGTCGACAAGGACGATGACGGCTACCTGCTCCAAACGTTCACCAAGATGCTGCAGGATCGACCGACGGTGTTCTTTGAGTTCATTGAACGCAGGGGAGCGACCGGATTTGGCGTCGGCAACTTCAAGGCACTCTTCGAGTCGATCGAACGTGAACAGGAGCGTCGGGGGAACCTCTAGGTCCGCTTGTGCGGTTCCTTGATGTAGGTCTTCTTCCCGATGGTCACGCCGTCGACCATGAGAAGTCTGAGATCGTCGACGATGAGTGATGCGAGTTCGTCATCGCTGATGGTGTCGCTCTGGATGTCGAGCCGGAAATCCTGACCCTGCAACCCTCCGCCGTTCGAAAAAGTGAGAGCGAAGTCGAACTGCACACGGGTGTCCTGCATCGAGGGAGTCTGCCACACCTTGGGCGTCGGCTCTGGCAGCCGTCGCTGGTAGCTTGGAATCGACCCTAGGAGAATCCCTTGAACACAGCAGCAGGCAGGATTGAATGGACTCGCAGACACATGCCGCTTCTTGCCGAGATGCGGTCGCGATTCGAACAATCGAGACCATTCGACGGAATGAACATGGGATTTCGGATCCACCTCGAACCCAAAACGGCCGTCCTCGTCGAAACGCTCCTCGCCGGCGGTGCCAACATCCTTGCCATCGGCAATCAGGGTACGACGCAGTTTGATACGGTCGAGTTCTTGCGGGATGCCGGTGCCGACATCATCGAGCAGCCGGACGAATCCAAGACCGACATCGCGGCGAACCTTGACACCATCGCGGCTTCGGAGCCCCACATCGTGCTTGACAATGGAGCCGAACTGATCATCCGATGTTTCGACAACGGTGCCCCTCCGGTTGGTGCAACGGAGGAGACAACGTCAGGGGCCTTCCTGCTTCGGGAGAAGTACCAGGGGCAGGTCGGGTTCCCCGTCATTGTGATCAACGACAGTCCGCTCAAGGCGATTGTTGAGAACAAGCACGCTGTCGGTGAGTCCACGATCGATGAGATTGTGCGCACGACCAACATCACGCTGCACCGCAAGCGGGTCGTCGTCTTCGGCTATGGCTGGTGCGGTCGCGGCATCGCAATGTACGGTCGCGACCGCGGAGCGGATATCACCGTCGTCGAGATCGATCCGATCAAGGCGCTCGAGGCTGCATGGGATGGGTTCAATACGGCAACCCTTGAGGAGGCGGCGGGGTTCGGTGAAGTGTTCATCACGGCGACCGGACGTCCGAACGTTGTGCCATACGAGGCCATGGAGCTGATGGCGGACGGTGCGATTCTGGTGAACGTCGGCCACGTCGACACGGAGCTCGATATTCCAGGGCTACATCGACACGCTGGACGTACGGTGATAAAGACGTCGGTCACACAGCACACGATGCCGTCTGGTCGGACGTTGTTCGTGCTCGCCGATGGTCAGATGGCCAACCTTGCCGTCGAAGGTGGCAGAGGCAACTCGATTGAGTCGATGGACCTTGGATTTACGTTGCAGGCACTCTCGCTTGAGCTACTCGCACAGGATGCAGCGAGTCTTGACAACGGTCCTCAGCCAGTACCGACGGCAATCAACGAATGGATCGCAACGACGATGCTTCGGATCATGCAGACCTAGAGCTGCGTCGGTCGACGAGCGAGCGCTCCACGGTTGGCGATTCCGAAGTCAGTACGCGTCTGGAACGAAGGTCTGCTCGCTGATTGGTGGTCTGATGTAGCCGCTGTCAGCCTGCCGAGGCGGGAGTTCAACCGGTCCAAGCGTGCGATCCTCATAGGGGATCATCGACAGTAGATGGCTGATGACGTTGAGCCGTGCCCGCTTCTTGTCTTCTGAGTTCACCACATACCAAGGAGCCTGTTTGATGTCTGTGTGGTCGAACATGATGTCTTTGGCTTTTGAGAACTCCACCCACTTTGCCCTCGACTCGAGGTCCATGCCGGAGAGTTTCCAACGCTTCGACTTGTCGTCGATGCGTGCCTGAAAGCGACGCTCCTGCTCCTCGTCGCTGACCGAGAACCAATACTTGATGAGGATGATCCCGCTCCTCACAAGCATGCGTTCGAACTCGGGACACGAGCGAAGAAACTCTTGGTACTGCTCATGCGTGCAGAACCCCATGACTGGTTCCACGAGTCCCCGGTTGTACCACGAGCGGTCGAAGAGAACCATCTCGCCACCTGAAGGCAGGTATTGGACGTATCGTTGGAACCACCACTGCGTCTTCTCACGCTCCGACGGTGTTCCGAGTGCCTCGACCCTGCAAATGCGAGGACTGAGCCGTTCGGTGATTCTCTTGATGGCTCCGCCCTTGCCAGCAGCGTCGCGACCTTCGAAGACGACAACGACGCGGAGGCCTTCCGAGCGGATGTAGCTCTGCAGCTTTACCAATTCCTCTTGGAGGCGCTCGAGTTCCTTTTCGTAGAACTTCTTGTCGAGCTTGCCCTCAGGTGAGTATCGGTCGCCAGCGCTATGCCCTGTGTGTTTGTCCTTGGTCAACGATCCCTCCTGGCCGTCACCACACAATACTCACAACCCCACGCTCTGATTCGGTCCGAACGGCTGTCGCTACGCTTGTACTCATGAATTCTCCGATCTCGTTTCTCTCCGACTTTGGGCACCAGGACGAGTTCGTCGGTGTTGTCCACGGTGTTATTGCACGGATTGCCCCGAATACGCGCATCATTGACGTCACACACGGTATTCGTCGCGGCGATATCCATGGAGGGGCGCTTGCACTGACGAGGGCCGTCCAGTTCATGCCGGACGGGGTGTTCCTTGCCGTTGTCGACCCTGGCGTTGGCACCGATCGTCTTGCGGTCGCCGCACGGACCTCTGTCGGATATTTCGTGGGGCCAGACAATGGCGTACTCGCTCCCGCGGTTGCGATGGTCGGCGGAGCGGATCTGATTGTCTCCCTCGAGGATCCACGCTTCCAGCTCCCGAGCCAGGGTGCAACGTTCCACGGTCGAGATGTCTTTGGTCCAGCCGCCGCGGTCCTCGCATCTGGACAGGCTGACATTGCGGATCTCGGGCCAGAGGTCAACCCCGACGCAATCTCACCGCTTCTGATACCGCTCGCCGAACCGAACGGCGACGGAGCCATCAAGGGCTCGGTTCTGTGGATTGATGGGTTTGGCAATATCCAGATCAACGTCGGTCCGGACGATCTCGCCGGTCTCGGACTTTCTGTGGGCGACGATGTCCTCGTCAGCGCTTCGATGCAGAACTATCGCATCACCTGGGGGCAGTCCTACGGCTCCGTCGAAGACGGCGAGCCGGTTGTTCATGTCGATTCGCATGGACAGATGGCGCTAGCGGTGCGGGGTGGAAGGGCCGACGACGACTTCCCGATGAGCGTCGGTGACCCAATCGTGATCGGCCGTCCAGACGGGGGCAACCGCATCAACCTAGAAATCGTCCCATCTACGGACTGAGACCGCCGGTGAGCAGCTTGATGACGAAGGCAACAACGATGAACGCCAACAGCACAGCCACAGCAATCGAGGTCACAGGTCTCACGCCACGCAAGATAGCGATGCCCGCGTACCCAGGGTTCTGTGACGGGTCTGATGAGACTGGTGGCCCACAGAATGGATAATCAGCGGTCGATTCGCTTTCTGACCCGGAACGGTTGCCCGCTCTGCGACGAAGCGTTGGCAGAAATTGTGCCAATCGCGAAACATGCCGGTGTGACCATCGACGTGATCGATATCGACCTCGATTTGGCTCTCCTGGAGACGTACAACGAACGAGTCCCTGTTGTCGAAACGGCCACCGGCTCCGTGATCACGGAGGGAATCATCGACCTCGAGCACGTGCGGTCGTCGCTCTGACGCCAGACGTTGGCTGGCAGTGGCGACCTATCGACCGACGTTCACAGCCTTCTCGATGGCGTTGTAGACGTGTTCAGTCATCTTGGCTTCGTCGGGGTCGGGGCCGCACGAGGCCATCAGGTAGCGGTACATCTCCTCCGGGCTGTCCTCGAACCCGCAGGCCTTCTGCACCGGCGTGCCCCCGCCCAGGTAGAT
>Ga0209578_10002054_pt1 | contig 17325 bp, 8 predicted proteins | sample tdAd472_FD_187127 | JGI IMG/M metagenome (GOLD analysis project Ga0209578, IMG submission 187127) | Marine sediment microbial communities from the Atlantic coast under amendment with organic carbon and nitrate - tdAd47.2 (SPAdes)... | ecosystem: Environmental > Aquatic > Marine > Coastal >...
GAAATATTACCTGTATTGCTTGTGATGTCGGCAGTGTTACCAGCAATATCGGAAGTGTTTGTCGCAATGTTTGTCGCATTGGTTCCAATATCAGAGGCATTTGTTGCTATGTCAGAGGCATTGGCCGCAACACCTGCACTGTCGTCAAGATCGCTAAGGTCAACGGTCACGTCCGTGGCGCCCTCGCTGATGGTAAGCACGTTGCTCGGTGCATCAAGGGAAGCTCCCGTGATGTCGTCATCCGAAACACCGTCCACATAGGCCTTTGTTGCAGCATCCTGTGCAGCGGTAGGGTCCGCGATGTTGGTGATGGCCAAACCGCCACCATCATTTCCATCGGCAAGTACCTCCCCAAGGTTCTGTATCTCGTTCGTGGAAGAAAGGTCTCCGTCGGCGGCCACATGGTTCGCAATGTCCGTGGCATTGGCCGAGATATTTCCGGCATTTGTGGAAATATCAGCCGTATTCGCGGCTATATCGGTCGTGTTCGTCGCAATGTCCGAGGCGTTCGTTGTGATGTCAGCTGTGTTCGATGCAATATTGGTAGCATTTATGGAAATGTTACCTGCATTCGTTGTGATATCGGAAGCGTTTGTTCCTATGTCAGTTGTGTTCGTTGCGATGTTCGTGGCATTCGTTGAAATATTACCTGTATTGCTTGTGATGTCGGCAGTATTATCGGCTATGTCAGAGGCATTGGCCGCAACCCCTGCGCTGTCGTCAAGACTTGACATATCAACTACAGGGTTGTTCCCAATTTCGTTGGTGTAGCTCAACTGGTTTGTAGAACCGTCAAAGGACAATGTGGTGTTGGTCTCTGCAATGGAAACCGATGCCACGTTCAAATAGAGTGCACCGTCCGATCCAGCTGTAATATTGTTGTTCGCATCACCACTGATAAGGTTAACGGACTCGGTTCCACCACCATCGGTAATCTCAAGGTTACCTCCCGTGATACCACTTCCCGTATTGTACTCATTGCCGATGTTGGTATCGGCATCGGCAGCAATATGGTTCGCAATGTCCGTGGCATTGGCCGAGATGTTGGTCACATTAGTTGCAATATCCGTTGTGTTCGTGGCGATGTTCGTTGCATTAGTGGAAATATTACCTGTATTGCTTGTGATGTCGGCGGTATTATCCGCTATGTCCGAGGCGTTCGCCGCAACACCTGCACTGTCGTCAAGATCGCTCAGGTCAACGGTCACGTCCGTGGTGCCCTCACTGATGGTGAGCACGTTGCTCGGTGCATCGAGCGAAGCTCCCGTGATGTCGTCATCCGAAACACTATCCACATAGGCTTTTGTTGCGGCATCGCTTGCGGCAGTCGGCGCACCCAGACCTGTCAATACCAATCCATTGGCATCGTTGCCATCGGTAAGCACTTCCTCGATGTTCTGTATCTCGTTCGTAGAGGATAGGTCCCCGTCCGCGGCAATGTGATTCGAAATGTCCGTGGCGTTGGCCGAGATGTTGGTCACATTAGTTGCAATATCCGTTGTGTTAGTGGCTATATCGGTCGTGTTCGTCGCAATGTTGGTCGTATTCGTTGCGATGTCCGCAGTGTTACCAGCAATATCGGTCGTGTTCGTGGCAATATTCGTTGCATTGGTGGAAATATTACCTGTATTGCTTGTGATGTCAGCAGTATTATCGGCTATGTCAGAGGCATTGGCCGCAACACCTGCGCTGTCGTCAAGACTTGACATATCCACAGCAGGGTTGTTCCCCAGTTCGTTGGTGTAGCTCAACTGGTTTGTAGAACCGTCAAAGGACAATGTGGTGTTGGTCTCTGCAATGGAAACCGATGCCACATTCAAGTACAGTGCACCGTCCGAACCGGCCGTAATATTGTTGTTCGCATCACCACTGATAAGGTTAACGGACTCGGTTCCACCACCATCGGTAATCTCAAGGTTACCTCCCGTGATACCGCTTCCCGTGTTGTACTCGTTGCCGATGTTGGTATCGGCATCGGCAGCAATATGGTTCGCAATATCCGTTGTGTTAGTGGCTATATCAGAAGCGTTCGTAGCAATATCAGTTGTATTGGTTGAGATATCAGCTGTGTTGGTCGCGATGTCCGAAGTATTGGTGGCAATGTTCGAAGTGTTTCCTGCAATATTGGTCGCGTTCGTGGAAATGTCAGTTATATTGTTTGCTATATCGGATGTGTTCGTGGCAATGTTCGTGGCATTCGTTGAAATATTACCCGTATTGCTTGTGATGTCGGCGGTATTATCCGCTATGTCAGAGGCATTGGCCGCAACACCTGCGCTGTCGTCAAGGCTACTTAAATCAGCAGTGGTAGAAGCGCCATTTTGGATATCTATCTGTAATTGGTTGGAACCGTTAAGCGTTGCCCCGGTTAAATCTTGACTATCTGTATTCGTATCTATCAAAGCTGCTAGATCCGCCAATGCTACAGCATAAGAATTGGCGTCAGAATCGGTTATTACTAAATTGGTATTTGTACCATCAATATCAAATGAGGTTACCGTAGTATTTGAATCTGTAAGCACATCTTGTAAACTACTTAAATCTACATTTAAACTTCCTCCATCTTCCAAAGAAAGTGATAGAATATTAGTAGCATCATCAAAGGTAAAACCTGTTAATTGCTGATCATCGGAGGCGGTGAGCTCCCAAGTATCACCATCCCAAAAATATATTGTTCCTGTATTGGTGTTTACGTAAATATCTCCCAAATCTGCACCGGATGGGGTCGTGGCACCCGAAACGGAAACATCTGTGCCCTTAAGGACTTCACAATTACATTGATCCTGAAGGGTTACTGTAGTTTGAGAAAAGGCAATTCCTGTAAAAAGTAGAAACAGTAGGGCTAGAATGCTCTTTTTCATGAGGTTACTTTTAAATGAAGATTGTATTTGCTGTAGTTTTGTTGATTTCTTATATTCAGTTGATATATTCTTTCGGGATTCAACACACCGAATCTTCAACCGACCACAAAATTACCCTCACATTTAGGGGTAGAAAATAATTGTTGTGAACGGAGAGAATAGAACTGTATAGCTCCCAAAATTTGAGGTTACTCCAATATTTTTTTACATTTTTTTTAATACAGTTCGTCGATGAGATCAAATTTATCGGTGTTTCACGTAGGTTGAATCCTACACTTGACATATCTTGAATAAATACTGAAATGAAATACATCAGAATATGAAAAATTATGTTTCAGCTTAAAATGAAGCATAAAAAAACGACCCCGAAAGAGGTCGTTTTTTACTATAAAATTTCTCTAAGAATATTTACTCAAAAATGATAAACTCAGATCGTCTATTCAATTGATGTCGCTCCTCTGGGCATCGTACTCCGTTAACGCAATCGTTTACCAAACGGGTCTCACCGAATCCTTCTCCTTGAAGCCTATCTGGAGCTATTCCCTTGGATATCATATAATTTACGGTAGATTCCGCTCTTTTTTGCGACAACCAAAGATTATAAGCATCAACTCCTCGGCTATCAGTGTGCGAGTTCACCTTAATCTTTAAACTTGGATATTTCTCCATCGCCACAATGACCTTCTGAATCTCAATTTCAGCATCAGGTCTGATATTAAATTTGTTTAAATCGAAGTAAATGGTGCTCAATTGCAGCAGCTTTGCCAAGTCGTCTCCAAATCCTCCTGTTACCAAATCACGTTCCAGATAAAAATCTACGATACGTGGTTTACCGTCCGAAATGGGCAAATACTCTTCTGCAGGCACATAGCCATCCCTAGAGGCCCTCACAAAATTACCTTTGGAGCAATCCAACATTAATATATAATTCCCATCAGAATCGGTAATAGTGGAAGAAATCTCGTTGTTTTCCTCATCGATAATCTTTACGGTTGCACCTGCCAAAACCTCGTTGGAAATCCGGTCCCGGACTGTTCCCGTTACTTCTTGTATGCAGTCCAATGTCAGCGGTTCGTTCTCCACAAACCCATAGATATCATCACCTCCCATACCTCCATCACGGTTGGAAGCAAAGAACCCAGTTTTTTCATCTGAATCATAAATATAGGAGAAGTCATCTTTCTGTGTATTGACCGGTTTCCCCACATTAACCACTGGTTGGGAATAATCGTTATACGCTATTTTGGTGGCGAAAACATCCAATCCTCCCAAGCCTTGGTGTCCGTCAGAGGAAAAATAGAGTACACCTTCCTTAGAAATGTACGGGAATGTTTCCCTGGCCATAGTGTTTATGTTATTGCCCAGATTTTTGATAGGCCCATATGTACCGTCACCAATAATATTGGTCACAAAAATATCGGACGCTCCCAAACTGCCCGGCATATCGGAAACAAAGTATAACTTTTTGCCATCTGGGCTTAACATTGGATGAGCCACGGAGTAGTCATCACTATTGAATGGGAGCTCTACAATATTGGTCCACTCTCCATCAATCTTTTCCGCACTATAGATTTTTAAACGAATAATGCCTTCTTCATCCTTCTTCTTTCTCCCATCAAAAAAATTGTTTCGGGTAAAGTACATGGTTTGACCATCTTTGGCAACTACGGTGGTGGACTCGTGCAATCGTGTATTGATATCTCCTTCGAGTTTCAATACCTTATCCTTAGAAACACTATCTGCATTTACTTTATAAAGATCCAAAAAGTCGCTTGCGTTCCAAGTGTGCCGATATCTCGCAAAATTGCCTGTATCCCTATCGGATGCGAAAATGAGCCCTTTTTCGTAATAGGCGGCGGCAAAGTCCGAATACTTACTGTTGTACGGGAATGGCTTTAGCGTATATCGCCCTGAGTTTTTCTCGATCTTGGCCATATAATCTTCATCAAAATCCACCATGGCAGAGGTCATTTCCCTAAACTCTTTCATAGTGCTGGTGGATTCATCATAATTGCCAACGGACTTTAAACTCTGGGCATATCTAAAGACTTCTTCTACCGAAATCTCGTCCGGGTAGGTTTCTTTCAACTTTTTATAGGTTTGGGCCGCTTCTTGGTACTTGGCATTGAAATAATAGGAGTTGCCCAGCCTTTTCAACAAGTCGGGAGAGCTATACCCTTTGTCCAATACCTTTTTATAGATATCGATTGCTGGACTAAATGAGTACTGTTTGTACTGCTCATCAGCCCGTTCCATAATCCTATTGATCTGTTTATCGGGAATACTGTCTTGTTGAGCTGTTAGCTTAACCAGACATCCGCAAACGATAATCAATAATGTGAATATTCTTTTCAGCATTCTAAACTATATTAAAAGAATCTTGGTGATATGGTTCTTTGAAAGGATTTCAACAGTTCCAACCTTAGGAAAACTTCAAACGATCCTTCGTTGAACTGTGTCCCGCCCAATTCCGTTACCTCACGATCATAAGCCAGTCCCAACATTATTTGGTCGGTCACTTGAAATCCTACCAATCCACTTACAGCGGCATCCCAACGGTATGCTGCTCCAAAACTGAATTTGTTGGCAAATAGGAAGTTGGCCGAAAGATCTACTTGCAAAGGTGCTCCGCCCACGGCTTTTGTGAGCAAGGCCGGTTTAAACTGAAGGTCTGCTCCTATATCGAAAACATATCCTGTTATCAAATAAATATTCATGCGTTCTGCCGATAGAAAGTTGACACCATCCGAATTGTCATTATCAAAATATTCCGATTCCAGTACGTTTGGAGCGGAAACCCCAGCGTAAAATTTATCTGTATGGTAGTAGATGCCAAGTCCAAAATTTGGAGTGAACCTATTATCTATATTGTTTTGATTGACGACTTCTTGGTCAAAATTTCTTAATCCATTAAAGTCCAAACTCAACATATTTCCTCCAGCTTTCAACCCAAAGGATAATTTGGCATCCAAGGATACATCGATGGTATAAGAGACAACGGCATCCAAATAGGTTTCTTGAACCACACCATCTCCAATATTATCGTTAACAATGGAAATACCGTATCCTAACCTACTATTACGTATAGGTGAATGCAAATTCAGGGTAAAGGTTTCCGGGGCTCCATCCAAACCCACCCATTGCGAACGATAGAGTCCAGCAAAACTGAGCTGTCCCCTAGAACCAGCGTAAGCCGGGTTCACGCTCAAGGTGTTATACATATATTGTGTGTACTGGGCATCCTGTTGGGCCATTACACCTGTGGATATAATTCCAATAAACAATAACGTAGTTAAACAATGTTTTTTTATCATTCTATCCATATTGTTATCTGCTCAAATAAATGTATTCCGAGTTGGTAAAACTTCCTCGTTCGGTTTCGTAATTGAATATGTAAAAATAAACTCCTGCGGGAAGATAATCGTTAACGCTCAACGCAGATTTACCACGAACGCGCCCATCAAAAACATTGTTCACATTATCATAGTTCTGACCTTCAAATACCAAAGTTCCCCAACGATTAAATATTTTGATGCTAGAGGATTTGACATATTGAAGTCCCCGTATAAATAGGAAGTCATTTTTCAAATCTCCATTGGGTGTCAGCATTTGATTTACCTCAATAGCCTCAACAATCACGGTGACCGTTGCTGTATCACAATTATCCGGATTGCCTACTTCACAGATGGTGTACTCTATAGTGTATCTTCCTTGTTCAGTTTCCTGGGCCACGGTAACGCTACCATCCGTATTTACCGTAAGCTGATTGGTAGGTGTTGATGTTAGAATCACATCTCCCAATGATACGGACTCGTCGTTTAAAGTATCGTTGAGCAACACATTACTACCTTCAATCAAACCACCTACTGTCCCTGCACCATAACTATCATCAACAGCATCGATAACATTATCGGCTCCTTGCATTACTTCAACAGTAACTGTCGCAGTGTCGCAATTATCAACATCCATAATATTGCATATGGTGTAGTCTATGGTATAGGTTCCTGGTTGAGTACCTGGAACGACGCTAATGCTACCATCCTCGTTAACAATGAGTACATCGGTTGGATTAGCAGTCAATATTACATCTGCTAAAGTAACCGGCCCACCGTTCAAAGTGTCGTTAGACAATACATTGCCTTCCTCAATTAAGCCATCTTCACCAGCAGTAGCTAAATAGGCATCGTCCACCGCGTCTATAATGTTACCCGTTCCTTCCATCACCTGTACGGTTACGGTTGCGGTGTCGCAATTATCAACATCCATCACATCGCAGATGGTGTAATCGATGCTGTACGTTCCGGCTGCTGTTCCCGGGACCACGCTTACGCTTCCGTCCTCGTTGATGGTGAGCTGATCTGTTGGTGTTGAGGTCAAAATGACATCGGCAAACGTTGCCGTTTCCCCATTATAGGTATCGTTGAGCAGTACGTTGCTCTCGGGAACCACTCCGCCATCTCCGGTTTCCGCTATATATTGATCGTCCACTGCGTCGATCATATTTCCTGCTCCCTGCATCACTTCCACAGTGACCGTAGCCGTATCACAGTTTCCTGAATCGACAGTATCGCAGATGGTGTAATCGATGCTGTACGTTCCGGCTGCTGTTCCCGGGACCACGCTTACGCTCCCATCCCCGTTGATGATAAGTTCATCTGTTGGTGTTGAGGTCAAAATGACATCGGCAAACGTTGCCGTTTCCCCATTATAGGTATCGTTGAGCAGTATGTTGCTCTCGGGAATCTCTCCACCATCTCCGGTTTCCGCTATATATTGATCGTCCACTGCGTCTATCATATTTCCTGCTCCCTGCATTACTTCCACAGTGACCGTAGCCGTATCACAGTTTCCTGAATCGACAGTATCGCAGATGGTGTAATCGATGCTGTAGGTTCCGGCTGCTGTTCCCGGGACCACGCTTACGCTCCCATCCCCGTTGATGGTGAGCTGATCTGTTGATGTTGAGGTCAAAATGACATCGGCAAGCGTTGCCGTTTCCCCATTATAGATATCGTTGAGCAGTACGTTGCTCTCGGGAATCTCTCCGCCATCTCCGGTTTCCGCTATATATTGATCGTCCACTGCATCCAATGTATTTGCCCCAACTTCGATATAAATGGTAGCCAAAGCACAAACACTTGGGTCTGGCAAAACATTACAGACTTGATATATTATGGTTACAGTGCCATTGGACTCTGATTCAACAGGTGTATAGTTGGCAAACCCAGTCTCAGCATTAAAGGTGAGGGTTCCTAGTGCATCTCCTCCAATTCTGGAAATATTTGTGACTCCAATATTGTTGGTAGCATTATTTGGTAGATAATCATCATTCTCCAAAATATTTATGGCCACCTCCGTAAGTGCGGTTGTCGAGCCAAAATCATCATTGGCATTGGCGGCCAACGGGTCTGGGTCGGTTTCATTTGGATTGCCGTCACCATCACAATCGAGCTCACCCCAATCCGCTGACTGCGGTAAAGTCACGCTCTCTGGATTGTAATCGCATGGGTCCAATGGATCCGTCCCATCGTTTTTCTCGTCATCATTCGTGACCCCGTCTCCATCACAGTCGGAACTGTTCCAAGTTGAATCGGGATCTACCGTTTGGCTGTTGAGTACAAAATCACACGGATCTTGCGGATCGGTGCCATCTTCTTCTTCATCGCCATTGGTCACTCCATCCCCATCACAATCCGCGACTAGGTAATCACCGCTTTGTGACAAGGTCACGCTATCTGGATTGTAATCGCATGGGTCCAATGGATCCGTCCCATCGTTTTTCTCGTCATCATTCGTGACCCCGTCTCCATCGCAGTCGGAACTGTTCCAAGTTGAATCGGGATCTATCGTTTGGCTTTCCAGTACAAAATCACACGGATCTTGTGGATCGGTGCCATCTTCTTCTTCATCGCCATTGGTCACTCCATCCCCATCACAATCCGCGACTAGGTAATCACCGCTTTGTGGCAAGGTCACGCTCTCTGGATTGTAATCGCATGGGTCCAATGGATCCGTCCCATCGGTTCTCTCGTCATCATTAGTGACTCCGTCTCCATCACAGTCGTCATTTTTCCATTCCTGAGATGGGGAGCAGTCCTGATGTTCCAGTATAAAATCGCATGGGTCCAAAGGGTCGGTCCCGTCTTCTTTTTCCTTTCCATTGCTCACACCGTCACCATCACAATCGTCTTCTTTCCATTCCTGAGATGGGGAGCAGTCCTGATGTTCCAGTACAAAATCGCATGGGTCCAAAGGGTCGGTCCCGTCTTCTTTTTCCTTTCCATTGCTCACACCGTCACCATCACAATCGTCATTTTTCCATTCCTGAGATGGGGAGCAGTCCTGATGTTCCAGTACAAAATCGCATGGGTCCAATGGATCCGTCCCGTCTTCTTTTTCCTTTCCATTGCTCACACCGTCACCATCACAGTCGTCATTTTTCCATTCCTGAGATGGGGAGCAGTCCTGATGCTCCAGTACAAAATCACAAGGGTCATTGGGGTCTGTACCATCCTCATTTTCTTGCGAACATGTAACCCCATCGCCATCACAATCTTCATTTGATAATTCCGCCACTAAGGGATTCCATAAACTGGCAGTATCCCAAACAGGGGTGGTTCCCTGAGCAACCTCACCAAGAACAACAGAATTATTGAAAAAAGAAGGGGTATGTAAATAGGTAACACTAAAGGACGAATTAAGCCCAAATACCAAAATCAACACCATAAAGGTGAGTTTTTGAGCTACGTAATTCCTTAGCCTCACAAAAGTAATTTTGTCCATAAATGATTAAGTTTTGGTCAACTAATCACCATGGCATTAAGTGGTTCTCGTAATTGTAAGAAAATTGGGGCTTTCTTAGTTTGTTTTATTATCCCTGATGCTTTCGACACACCCAGATACAAATTGGTCACATAAATAACCCATTTGATTTTCACTTCCTATTTTTATCGATAAAAAGCGATTTCCTCATCATTACCTACCTCATTTGTATGTTCACAAATGGATAAAATGCTCAGTGATTATAAAACGGACGGAAATTACCTTTCTTTTTGGTTTTGGCGGTTTTAAATCCATGATTTTTTTCCAATTCTATCAACAATTTCGAATCAACCTAAAAATGAGTGACAAAAGATTTAATTCCCCTATTTTTGACGAAATTTTTGTTGATGGAATTTGAAAAGGAAATAGCGAAACGAAGAACTTTTGGTATCATCTCCCACCCTGATGCCGGAAAAACAACCTTGACCGAAAAATTACTATTGTTCGGAGGTGCCATCCAAGAAGCTGGAGCGGTAAAAAGCAATAAAATCAAAAAATCGGCCACAAGTGACTTTATGGAAATTGAACGCCAAAGAGGAATTTCGGTAGCTACTTCCGTATTGGCCTTTATTTATAAAGACAAGAAAATCAATATTCTGGATACACCCGGACACAAGGATTTTGCTGAAGACACTTTTCGCACCCTAACCGCAGTTGACAGCGTAATTGTGGTAATTGACGTTGCCAAAGGTGTGGAGGAGCAAACGGAAAAATTGGTCGAGGTTTGCCGAATGCGGAATATCCCTATGATCGTATTCATCAACAAATTAGATCGTGAGGGTAAAGATGCTTTTGACCTATTGGACGAAGTCGAGCAAAAATTAGGCTTAAAGGTCACCCCTTTGAGTTTCCCGATTGGGATGGGATACGATTTCAAGGGAATCTACAATATCTACGAAAAAAACATCAACCTTTTTAGTGGCAACAGTAAAAAGAACATCGAGGAGACCATAGCTTTTGACAATCTGGACAATCCGGAACTTGAAAAGATCATTGGTACAGATGCAGCAGTGGAACTGCGCGATAATTTGGAGCTCGTGGATGGGGTTTACCCCGATTTTGATAAGCAAGCTTATTTAAAAGGTGAGCTCCAACCCGTATTTTTTGGTTCGGCCTTGAACAATTTTGGTGTTAGAGAGCTTTTAGATTGTTTTGTGAACATAGCACCATCCCCTAGACCTAAAAAGGCTGAGGAGCGCTTGGTAAAAGCCGATGAAAAGGATTTTTCCGGTTTCGTATTCAAAATACATGCTAATATGGATCCCAAACACCGCGATCGTTTGGCCTTTGTTAAAATTGTATCGGGTACCTTTGAAAGAAACGCGCCTTATTTGCACGTAAGGCAGGGTAAAAAGCTCAAATTCTCCAGTCCAAATGCCTTTTTTGCCGAGAAAAAGGAAATTGTGGATATCTCCTATCCGGGAGATATTGTTGGGCTTCATGATACTGGCAACTTTAAAATAGGGGATACTTTAACCAGTGGCGAAGAGTTGCACTATAAAGGTATTCCCAGCTTTTCACCGGAACATTTCAGGTACATCAACAATGCCGACCCTATGAAGGCCAAACAACTCTACAAAGGAATCGACCAGCTCATGGATGAAGGAGTTGCTCAGCTTTTCACTTTGGAAATGAACGGAAGAAAAGTAATTGGAACGGTAGGGGCCTTACAGTATGAGGTAATCCAATATCGATTGGAGCACGAGTACGGTGCAAAATGTACTTACGAAAACTTCCCTGTTCACAAAGCATGTTGGGTAGAGCCTGAAGATGAAAAAAACGAAGAGTTTCAAGAATTTAAACGCGTGAAGCAAAAGTTTTTGGCCACCGATAAAAAAGGGCAATTGGTGTTTTTGGCAGACTCGCCATTTTCATTGCAAATGACACAACAGAAATACCCTTCGGTAAAGCTGCATTACACCTCGGAATTTGAGTAAGATTCAATATTACATAGCTCACAGTATTCTGAATATGAGCATATTGAATTTTTCATATATCTTTTTTTTGTACATTGGATAACATAACCAATTAAATAAAGATATTATGACTACTTCAGTAAAACCACCAACTTGGTTTTGGGTGGTGAGCGTAATTGCTCTTTTATGGAACTTGATCGGAGTAATGAACTATCTCAATCAAGCTTTTAACCAAGTAGCCCTTCTGGAAAGTATGGACCAAGCTCAACGGGAAGCCTTTGAAGGTATTCCTGCCTGGGCAACAGCGGCTTTCGCTATTGCGGTTTTCTCAGGAACCATTGCCTGTATAGGTCTTTTGGTACGTAAAAAGTGGGCAAGACCACTTTTCATTATTTCATTAATAGCTGCGATAGTTCAGTTTATACATTGGTTGTTTATTTCCAATGCTGTGGAAGCTTTTGGACCTTCCACTTATGCCATGCCCATTGTCGTTGTTATAATTGGAGCCTATCTGATTTTCTTCTCGAAAAAAGGAATTGAAAAGGGATGGTTGAAATAGAGAAAATCTGACTGCAAATCGCGATGTCGTCAACCTGAACTTGTTTCAGGTTCCCATAACATTTATCGATTGTTAGGATTAGGATGAGATTCTGAAATAAATTCAGAATGACGATTAATCAAAAATTTTTAGTCCGCTTTTTTATGCTTCACCAGTAGGTCCAAAATTTAATGGAATTGCCGGTTGCTCGTAATCTTGAATTGTTCCGTGGGCCGCTTCAAACCTACTTACATTATCATTCAAAGCCTTTAGCAGCTTTTTGGCGTGTTGGGGGGTCAAGATAATTCTGCTCTTCACCTTGGCCTTTGGCGCGCCGGGCATCAAACTAATAAAATCTACTACAAATTCGGATACGGAGTGGTTGATTATCGCCAAGTTGGAATACGTCCCTTCTGCCGTTTTCTCGTCCAACTCTATATTGATCTGCTTCTGTTTTTTCTTCTCTTCGGCCATACTGTTACTTGTATTAAAAGAAAAACCCCGGCCTAAAGGCCAGGGTTTGTTTTTATTTAGAATTTAAACTCCTCTTTCCGGGCCATGATCTCATCGTACTCCTCTTTGGACCCTACAATGATACTGTCATAATCCCTCTCATACCGGTACCGGCTGGAATTTTATGTCCAACAATTACATTTTCCTTCAACCCTTCCAAGGTATCAATTTTACCACTAACCGCGGCTTCATTCAATACTTTGGTGGTTTCCTGGAACGATGCTGCGGAGATAAAGGACTTCGTCTGCAACGAAGCTCTTGTAATACCTTGCAAGATTGGCGTAGCGGTTGCTGCAACAGCGTCTCTCGCAGTTACCAAGGTCTTGTCCTCTCTTCTCAGAATCGAGTTCTCGTCCCTTAGCTCTCGTACAGTCAAAATCTGACCTGGTTTCAATCGTTCCGAATCGCCGGCATCCTCAACAACCTTTTTACCGAAAATTTCATCGTTTTCGTTGATAAAGTCGTCTTTGTGCACCAATTGATTCTCTAGGAAGATGGTATCTCCTGGATCTTGGATCTTAACTTTACGCATCATTTGTCTTACAACAACCTCAAAGTGCTTATCGTTGATTTTCACACCCTGTAAACGATATACTTCCTGTACTTCGTTCACCAAGTATTGTTGCACGGCTGATGGACCTTTAATGGCCAAGATGTCTTCTGGCGTAATGGAACCATCGGACAATGGCATACCTGCACGTACGTAGTCATTTTCCTGAACCAAAATTTGGTTGGACAATTTCACCAAGTACTTTTTAAGATCTCCTGTCTTGGACTCGATAATGATTTCACGGTTACCCCGCTTGATCTTACCGAAGGATACCACACCATCAATCTCGGACACAACGGCCGGATTGGATGGGTTACGAGCTTCGAAAAGTTCGGTTACCCTTGGAAGACCACCGGTAATATCCCCTGCCTTAGCAGATTTACGTGGAATTTTCACCAATGTCTTACCTTCTTTTACCTTCTCGCCGTCATCAACCATCAAATGGGAACCGACCGGCAAGTTATAAGAACGTAATGTTTCACCTTTGCCGTCTTTAAGCAATAAGGTTGGGATCAACTTCTTGTTTCTGGTCTCGGAAATTACTTTTTCCTGGAAACCTGTTTGTTCATCGATTTCAACTTGATATGTAACTCCTTGCTCAAGATTCTCATAAGCAATTTGGCCAGAGAACTCAGATACAATTACACCGTTATATGGATCCCATTCACAAATTACAGTTCCTTTGGTAATCTTCTCTCCGTTCTTAATGAACAATTGGGAACCGTAAGGAATGTTGTTTGTACTTAATGTGATTCCAGTTTTCGGGTCAACTATCTTAACTTCGGAAGTTCTGGAAATTACAATGTCGGTTTTACCACCTTCACTGTTTTGTCCTTCTACAAGCCTCAAGTCTTCTATTTCTGCAACACCATCAAACTTGGACTCCAGCTTGTTATCCTCGGAAATGTTACCTGCAATACCACCCACGTGGAAGGTACGCAACGTCAACTGTGTACCGGGCTCACCAATGGACTGTGCAGCAACAACACCTACAGCTTCACCACGTTGTACCATTTTATTGGTAGCAAGGTTTCTTCCGTAACATTTGGCACATATTCCTTGTGGAGCCTCACACGTCAATGGAGACCGTACTTCTATTTTCTCGATTGGAGCGGCTTCTACCCTTCTTACATCAACTTCATTGATTTCCTGTCCTGCTTTCAGCACAAGCTCTTCGGTCAACGGGTTGTACACATCGTGCAACGATACCCTACCCAAGATTCTTTCACCCAAGGTTTCAACAATCTCCTCGTTTTTCTTCAATGGTTCTACCTCGATACCTCTCAAGGTCTCACAATCTTCGCTATTAACGATTACATCTTGTGAAACATCCACCAAACGTCTGGTCAAGTAACCCGCATCCGCCGTTTTCAAAGCGGTATCCGCAAGACCTTTACGTGCACCGTGAGTAGAGATAAAGTATTCCAAAATCGACAATCCTTCCTTAAAGTTCGAAAGAATCGGGTTTTCGATAATCTCTCCACCACCTGCGGTAGATTTTTTAGGCTTGGCCATCAATCCACGCATACCGGTCAACTGACGAATTTGCTCTTTGGAACCCCTTGCACCGGAATCCAACATCATATACACTGAGTTGAATCCTTGTTTGTCTTCACGAATTCGTTTCATGGCCAATTCGGTCAACATAGCATTGGTAGATGTCCAAACATCAATAACTTGGTTATATCGCTCGTTGTTGGTGATAAGACCCATGTTATAGTTCATCATAATACCATCGACCTGCTCGTTAGCCTCACCGATCATATCCTGCTTTTCTGCAGGGATGATAATATCACCCAAACTAAAGGATAGACCACCTTTAAAGGCGAAATCGTAACCCATGGCCTTGATCTTATCCAAGAATGCGGCAGTAGTCGGCACATCGGTAACGGCAAGAATGTCCCCGATAATATTTCTTAGGGCTTTCTTGTTCAATACTTGGTTGATGAATCCTGCTTGTTCTGGCACTTCCGTGTTGAACAATACACGACCTACCGTGGTTTCAATAATTTGATTGACCAATTCACCTTCCTCGTTAAAGTCTTTCGCTCTTACCTTGATTCCGGCGTTAAGTGAAACTTTTTTCTCGTTGAAAGCAATCTCTACCTCTTCAGAAGAATAGAAGGTAAGTCCTTCACCCAAAACAGGCTCTTCTTTGGTAGACTTCTTATGCTTGGTCATATAGTACAGTCCCAATACCATATCCTGCGATGGTACGGTAATCGGAGAACCGTTTGCTGGGTTAAGGATGTTCTGTGAAGCCAACATCAATAATTGTGCTTCCAAAATGGCCTCTGGTCCCAATGGCAAGTGAACTGCCATCTGATCCCCATCAAAATCCGCGTTAAATGCGGTACATGCCAATGGGTGCAAACGAATCGCCTTACCTTCAATAAGTTTAGGCTGGAACGCTTGGATACCCAATCTGTGCAATGTGGGGGCACGGTTCAATAATACTGGATGTCCTTTAAGGACATTTTCAAGAATATCCCAAACTACGGGCTCTTTCTTGTCTATAATTTTTTTGGCAGATTTAACCGTTTTTACAATACCTCTTTCAATCAACTTACGGATGATGAATGGCTTATAAAGTTCGGCTGCCATATCTTTTGGCAGACCACATTCGTACAAGTTCAGTTCCGGTCCAACGACAATTACGGAACGAGCGGAGTAATCCACACGTTTACCCAAAAGGTTTTGACGGAAACGACCTTGCTTACCTTTCAATGAATCTGAAAGGGATTTCAATGGTCTGTTCGATTCTGTTTTTACCGCAGATGCTTTTCTTGTATTATCAAAAAGGGAATCCACAGCTTCCTGAAGCATACGTTTTTCGTTCCTCAAAATCACCTCTGGTGCTTTGATTTCCATCAAACGCTTCAAACGGTTGTTACGGATAATCACCCTACGGTACAAATCGTTCAAATCGGAAGTTGCAAAACGGCCACCATCCAATGGTACCAACGGACGCAATTCTGGTGGAATTACCGGAATCACTTTCATGATCATCCACTCAGGGTTGTTTTCCCTGTTGTTTTGCGACTCACGCAAAGCTTCCACTACCTGAAGACGTTTCAGGGCTTCGGTTTTACGTTGCTTGGAAGTTTCTGTGTTCGCCTTGTGGCGTAGTTCGTAAGACAATTGTTCCAAATCGATTCTGGACAATATCTCGATCAAACATTCGGCACCCATTTTGGCGATGAACTTGTTTGGATCGCTATCCTCCAAGTATTGGTTCTCGGTAGGAATGGATTCCAAAATGTTCAAGTATTCTTCCTCGGTCAAGAAATCCATTTTGTTGATTTCCTCTCCTTCTGGACCTTTGGCAATACCAGGCTGGATAACCACATACCTTTCGTAGTATATAATCATGTCCAACTTTTTGGATGGTAATCCCAAAAGGTAACCTATTTTGTTTGGCAGCGAACGGAAGTACCAGATGTGCGCCACAGGAACCACAAGGTTAATGTGCCCCACACGATCTCTACGTACTTTTTTCTCCGTCACTTCAACACCACAACGATCACAAACAATTCCACGGTAACGGATTCTCTTGTATTTTCCACAGGCACATTCGTAATCCTTTACAGGACCAAAAATACGCTCGCAGAACAACCCATCACGCTCTGGTTTGTGCGTTCTGTAGTTTATGGTTTCCGGCTTCAACACCTCGCCACGGGACTCGGCCAAGATAGACTCCGGAGAGGCCAATCCTATGGATATTTTGTTGAACCTTTTTTGTGCGTTATTATCTTTTATTCTAGCCATAACAATATGGTGATGATATAGTTAATGTATATAGTATTCTATTCTTCCAATCGGATATCCAAGCCCAAACCTTTAAGTTCGTGCATCAATACGTTGAAAGATTCTGGCAACCCAGGTTCTGGCATGGTCTCACCTTTTACGATGGTCTCATAAGTCTTGGCCCTTCCGATAACATCATCCGACTTAACGGTCAATATTTCTCTTAGGGTAGATGATGCGCCGTAGGCTTCCAATGCCCAAACTTCCATCTCTCCAAAACGCTGACCACCAAACTGTGCCTTACCACCCAATGGTTGCTGAGTAATCAATGAGTATGGTCCAATAGATCTTGCGTGCATCTTGTCGTCTACCATGTGA
>Ga0209578_10002055_pt1 | contig 17321 bp, 17 predicted proteins | sample tdAd472_FD_187127 | JGI IMG/M metagenome (GOLD analysis project Ga0209578, IMG submission 187127) | Marine sediment microbial communities from the Atlantic coast under amendment with organic carbon and nitrate - tdAd47.2 (SPAdes)... | ecosystem: Environmental > Aquatic > Marine > Coastal >...
AAGCTCTTCCGGATTATTTTCAAAATCGGTAACGTCGTTTGAGCAGGCTTGAATACCAGAAAATCCGTCGCTTTCCAAATCATGACTGAATCGCGACTCCGTATCCATCGCATAAATATAGTCTTGGAACCAGGTGTAGAAGATACTCGCACGAGCAGTTATTTCACCATTGTAAACCCAGGTTAACTCGGTATTAATGGCGGACTCCGGGTCAAGATTAGCATTCCCAATCTCGTAGGTATTAGTTGCGACATGCTCCCCTTCGGATAATAGCTCTTCCGCTACCGGCGGGCGTTCACTACGTGAGAGCAGAAACCCGAAACGCTGGTTATCAGTAATAGGCACCAACAGGCTGGCACTTAAGTTATAGCTATCATGGTCAATGGCGCTTATTCCAGTAGTGGTTATCTCCTGGCTATCAAAGCGTGCGCCTAGCTCCAGGCTTGCGCTGCCAAGCATTGTTTCTTCCAGAACATAGAAACCAAAACGCTCGGTATCTGACGGCGGCGCGAAGGCTTCTTCGCCCACCGCGCTGAAATCGCGCTGACTGTATTGCACACCAAAAGCACCCAGCCACCCGCTTATTTCATTGTGAACTAGCTCCGCCCGTATTTCCGTGGAATCAGCATCAAAAATTGTACCAACATGGGCAACACCCTCTTCAATCTCCAATTCTCGATGCTGGTAATCGGTATAACTCAGATCAATATTTAACCGATCAAAGTAGCCACCCAAGTCTGGAAATAGCAACTTACCTTGGTATTGGGTTTGATCCATGTTAATGCGTGTGAACAATTCCTCACTGCCCTCTTCTGCACCATGTTCCTCTTCATGCTCTTCCTCATGGCTTTCTTCATGATGGCTATGCACGTGAGCACCCGGTGGAACACCATAGTTGTTATCTATCCGGTTAACGCTGGCACCAGCGACTAGCTTGTCTCCTACCCAAGATAGTCCAAGGCTAAATGAATCCGCTTCACGATCAGAGTTAGCAATAAAGCCATTAGACGTTTCATCGGGGTCATCCACTGTCGCGTTGGCAAGACCATCAATCTCAATGTTATTGCTATCGCGCGTCACACCATCGAGATGTACTCCGAGGTTACCTATTGAGAAATCAAAACGACCAATGGCAACTGTTTCATCGTTATTACTGTTATGGCGTATTTCAGCCGCACCTTGAGAACCTTCCACCAAACGGGTATGAATACGATTGTCAATGACATTCACCACGCCCCCAATGGCGCCGGGTCCATAACGTAAAGTTGCCGGACCACGGAGTATCTCAATCCTATCGGCTAAAAGAGCCTCAGTCGCTACGGCATGATCCGAGCTGGTATCAGAAACATCACCCACGCTGGTGCTATTTTGCAGGACTTCCACACGCTTGCCGCTCTGCCCACGAATGACTGGGACACCAACACCTGGTCCAAAGGAAGAGGAATGTACACCAATTTGATTCTGGAGGGTTTCTCCTAAGGTTGACGCGGCTTCTCGCCGCAGTTCTTCACCATCAATGATATTCAGAGATCCAGCTACCTCCGCCTCTGACTTTGCATGGGGGGAGGCGGAAACAACTATTTCCTCTAACCGAGATTCTTTGCTGGATGTTTCTACGGCTACCGCAGGTGATCCAAAAATTATTGCAACGCCGATTGGCGCTAACTGTGAGTAATTCATTTATTCTCCTAAAACGCATAGGTACACGCTCACCTAAGCAAGCGCGAACGGAAGATGATCGGTTGGTTATTTTTGCGTTAGGAGTCTGTTGGAGGGCCCCTTGGCTGGGGAAGGTAATGATTGCGGATAACCGGCGAGTAAACCGGTATCTCGATGATCTGGTTGAAAGGGGGCTCGACAAAATCGGGACGCTCGAATTCGACAATTGCTGAGTCCAAGCCCGTAGTATGTAGCGCCAAACAATCTTCAATTGAGACGGTATCTGGCTTTTGGTGTGCATTTAAGTGGGCGGCGGACAGTGCAGAGACTAGCGCAATTAATAGCACTAGGCTGAGGCCTAAAAATCTGTTGTTATTGCCGAATCTCATCCCAACACTCTACATGATAAAAATTATCGTTTCTAGAGACGATGTTGACCTTTGCTCTCCCAAGACAACGAGTCGACTCATTGTCCCAATGTGTAGGCGAACTCAACGTCATCATCGTCGTAGTTTAAAATTTCTTTCGTGGTATCGAGTCGTTTCCGTTGGGAAAGTTCATTGTGATATCAGATCAGTTAATAGCAGTGACTGATCCTAAGCATCAAATAGGCCACATCCTATTTCCTGGTCATGCTCTCGTTAAGCTATCACCTAATTCTATGGGAGAGCCGATAACAACCAAGCGGAAAACGCAGTACACCCCGTTGCCGTCGGCTGAAAGAATCTGGTTGTCCCACGACCGTGGGCACTTCCTCTTTAAACACTCTCTAGTCATGATAGACCAACTCCGTCGTTCGTCTTTACTTACAAAATGCTTTGCAAAAAGCGGGGTAATCTAGCCTACAAATGAACTCTTAGCTGTCACAATCTAATTTGTTGGATATTTTTACTTGTGCCTATCGGCTTACCAGTAAATAGATAGTCTTTGGGGCTACCCAAGCTAACTAGCCCATACCCCTTCTAACCCATTGAGTTAATTCACTCTTAAAATCGCTGTTGTTAAAGCACCACTCACAGTCTTTTAAAAACAGGTGAAAATACTCTCGTGGCACCCCATTAAATCAGCGTAAATGCCGCTTTGCCTGATTCTTGGAGGTCATTATTTCCAAAGTATATTCGTTAGCAGTAATCTGACGACACAGAATGCTAACAATTTTGCTAGCGAGACCGGAGGAACCCTGTTAGCTTCACTCCACCAACTCACACAACCCGACAAAGGGAAAATCATATGAGTGATAAAAAGCAAAAATTGACTACTACCAATGGCTGCCCCGTTGCTGACAACCAAAATGTTATGACTGCCGGTCCGCGGGGGCCAATGCTATTGCAAGATTTCTGGTTCCTCGAAAAACTAGCTCACTTCGACAGAGAGGTCATACCTGAACGGCGCATGCACGCCAAAGGTTCCGGTGCATACGGAACCTTTACCGTGACCCACGACATTACAAATTACACCAAGGCAAAGCTTTTTTCTGAAATCGGCAAAAAAACTGAAATATTCGCTCGCTTTTCTACCGTTGCGGGTGAGCGTGGTGCCGCCGATGCCGAGCGGGATATTCGAGGGTTTGCTGTTAAGTTTTATACGGAAGAAGGCAACTGGGATATGGTTGGTAACAATACGCCAGTCTTCTTCATGCGCGATCCTCTCAAATTTCCAGATCTTAACCACGCGGTAAAGCGTGACCCGCGCACCAATATGCGCAGCGCCCAGAGCAACTGGGATTATTGGACACTGCTGCCCGAGGCACTACACCAGATCACCGTGGTGATGAGCGACCGAGGTATCCCCCGCACATATCGCCACATGCACGGTTTCGGTAGCCATACCTTTAGCTTCATTAACACCGAAAACGAACGCTTCTGGGTCAAATTCCATTTTAAGAGCCAGCAAGGTATCGAAAACTTGAGCAACGCCGAGGCTGAAGCGTTGGTAGGGAAGGATCGCGAAAGTCATCAACGCGACCTCTACGAGGCCATCGAACGCGGCGACTTCCCACGCTGGGATTTCAAAGTGCAAATCATGCCGGAGCAGGATGCTGCGGACTACCGCTTCCATCCTTTCGATCTGTCCAAGGTATGGCCACACGCAGATTACCCACTCATTGACGTGGGTGTGTTTGAGCTAAACCGTAATCCGGAAAACTATTTTGCAGAGGTAGAGCAATCTGCATTTAATCCTGCCAGCATAGTGCCCGGTATTGGATTCTCACCTGACAAGATGCTACAAGGTCGGCTGTTTTCCTATGGCGATACCCAGCGCTATCGACTGGGTGTTAATCATGCGCAGATTCCAGTCAACCAGCCGCGCTGCCCAGTATCCAGCTTCCACCGCGATGGCATGATGCGTGTTGATGGCAACTACGGCAGTACCAAAGCCTACGAACCCAACAGCCTGGGACTGTGGCAGGAATGCCCGGAAGCCAAAGAGCCACCATTGGAACTCTCTGGCGCAGCCGACAATTGGAACTATCGCGAGGACGACGAGGACTACTATACCCAGCCTGGCATGTTGTTCCGTATTATGTCACCGCAACAGCAGCAAGTATTGTTCGACAACACCGCTGCTGAATTGGCGAGTGTCGATGACGAGGTCAGGAAACGCCATATCCGTAACTGCCTGAAGGCCGATCCGGCTTATGGTGAAGGTATAGCGAAAGCATTGGGGATCGTGCTGAATGACCTGTCAGAATGATCAGCTAAAATTTCTTGCTAACAGGACCAAACTGGTCCTGTTAGCTGGCTGTTAATGCCACGAAATTCAAAGGGAAAAAGGCAGAACATAGTAATCTTAAATTGTCTAAAGTGTTAGATGTAAACCAACACACTAAATTTCACCCCAATCCAGAACGAGAAAAGTCAAAGGCGACATAAAATTCACTTTAGGCGACAACTGTCTTGGAAAACACCACTCAAGAAATCGCTAAACTTGTGCTGGGAGTCCACATCAAACAAACTCGTTTGTGTTGTGCGAGTTTTTTGAATCAACAAGGTTTTTTGGCTTGTGATTTGATTTTTTGGTCGAAAACAATTCTACAAAGCTTCAAGGCCTTTTTTAATATCTCACGCGAAATTTTCTCTTCAATTTCAGTTACTTGTCTATTTATAGATGGGAACTAGCTAGACTTTGATACAACCAGGTACGTAACTTATCCAATATTGACAAATCGCGGTTGGTATTGCTTCTCGACTGATAATTCCTTGACCTGCCGTGACAGCCGCATGGTCGGAGTGCTGGGCGCAATTTCTTTCGTAAACTTTACAGATATGAATTACACTTGAAAAAAGTGGAACCTATTACGAAAATAGTGACCGCAAGACCAATGCCGTAAAGTTGACTGCCACGAAGATTGGCTGGGTATTCGGCTCAAACTCGATTCTTAGCTCCTATGCAGAAGTCTACGCACAGGACGACGACAAAGAAAAAAGTTTGTCTAGACTTTTCCAAAGCCTAGACCAAAGTGGTTAATGCATTTCGTTTTGATCTGAACAACTAACGCAGGGAGGTTACTGCAATGAGTGAGATTGAGATTGATATTGGTATTTCTACGGCGGATCGAACCACTATCGCTGAGGGTTTAAAGCGACTGTTGGCAGATTCCTACACGCTCTATCTGCAAACGCACAATTTTCACTGGAATGTCACCGGACCACAGTTTCGCGAACTTCACCTCATGTTCGAGGAGCATTACACGGAACTGGCGACTGCGGTAGATGAAATCGCCGAACGCATCCGTACCTTGGGTGAAGTCGCGCCGGGTACTTATAAGGCCTTTGCGCAGCTAAGCTCCATCTCAGAAATCGATGGTATACCAGAGGCCAGTGAGATGGTGAATATTCTTAACCAGGGGCACGAACAGGTCGTAAAAGCCTGTCGCGCAGCCCTGGGGCCGGCTCAGGAAGCGGGGGACGAATCGTCAGCAGCATTGATTTCTGATCGCATGCGAATTCATGAAAAAACAGCCTGGATGTTAAGATCAATGCACTGAACTTTGTAATACTTCGAACTAGTTGAGGTGTTTTTAATTTTTGTAGTATGAAAACACCTCCCACTCATACAATGTTCGGTCATACAAAAAGCATAACCTAGTGTTTTACTTAATTCTGACGTTCAGTCTGTTAGGCAGTATTGGCGCATTGCTTGCCAGCGCGTTGTTCCTGCTGTTTCCCGTCGCGGTCCGACAAAGACTGGTGCCAAATTTAATTAGTTACGCTACAGGTACACTGTTGGGAGCTGCCTTTCTGGGAATGATCCCGATAGGCTTACAAAAGGCAGCGCCTTTTCATTTTTCAGTGGCGTTGTTGGCAGGGATTCTCCTGTTCTTCCTGCTGGAAAAATTGTTACTCTGGCGCCATTGCCATAACAATCAACAAGCTCAGGGGTCGGCAGTAGCAATACTGATCTTAGTTGGAGATGCCTTTCACAACCTGGTAGACGGTTTCGTGATTACATCAGCTTTTTTGATTTCTATCCCGCTGGGAATCAGTGTATCGCTCGCTGTGATAGCCCATGAGATACCGCAAGAGGTTGGGGATTTTGGTATTCTTCTGGAACAGGGTTATCAGCGACGTAAGGCCTTATTACTCAACGGTCTCTCTTCTATTACCACCGTCCCGGGTGCAATACTCGCTTATTTGTGGCTCGATCAAGTTAGTGCTATGGTACCGTACATTCTTGCACTTTCTGCAGCGAGCTTTATTTATATTGCTTTATCAGACCTTGTGCCGGTTCTCAGTAAGAGTGTGGGTAAAAGTGCAACTGTTCGTCAATTCGTTTTAATTCTTGCTGGGGTGGCAACGATAGCCCTGTTCCACCATGGCCAGTAACACTGGTAAAGAGAGTGGCAATGACTGAGCTAAGTGACAAAGAAGCCCAGGTTCTCCTGGAAGCACTAAATGATGAATACAAGGCCTACTCAACCTACGACCAAATCATTAAAGATTTTGGTTCCGTCAGACCCTTCACCAACATTCGCGAGGCTGAAGGACGTCATATCGCCGCATTACTTGGTCTGTTCGAGCGATACCATCTGCCTGTCCCCGACAACCCCTGGCCTGGCAGAGTCGATCGTTATACGTCACTGGATGAAGCCTGCAGAGAGGGAGTTGAGGCCGAAATTGCCAATGGTGAAATGTATGCGCGCCTGATACAAAATACCCGACAGGCAGATATTCTTACTGTGCTTGGAAATTTGCAGGCCGCTTCCCAGCAGCGCCATCTACCAGCTTTCAGGCGCTGTACTGAGCGTAGCGCCGAAAGCAGTCAACAGCTACGCGGTAGGCGATGTGGAGGCAGAGGGAGAAAACACCAGAGCGATGGATAACTGCACAATTTATCTATATCGGAGGAGAATATATCATGAGAAAAGGTGACGCAGCTTTTCGAAATGCGTTGATACTTGGAGGAACAATCATTGCCCTAGCCATTGTTGGGGTGCTGATTGCTAATTACATTGTTTAATTTATCGGAGAAAGACAGATGAAAAGACTATGTTTTCTCTCGCCGGATATTGAGCACTCGCGCCGGGTGGTGGACGACTTAAAAAATAATGGCGTCTTGGAAAAGCATATTTATGCGTTAGCAAAATATGGCACAGATATGGAAGATTTACCCGATGCAGGGCCCGAGTCTGACGATTTTCTGCCAGCATATAAACGCGGGGTGGAGTTGGGAGGAACAGCTGGATTGCTGGTGGGGCTGACAGCGATGGCTTTTCCACCCAGTGGTATTGTTGTAGGAGGCGGCTTGGCTTTGCTGATAGGTTTATGTGGAGCGGGTGTTGGTGGTTTGTTAACCGGGCTGGCGGGTTCCGCCTTTCCTAGCTCAAGGCTCAGTGAGTTCGAGGCAGCCATTGACAAGGGACAGATACTGATCATGGCTGATGTAGCAAAAGACGACGTAGAAAAATATGAGGCGTTAATCAAAAAACTCGACCCGGACGTCAGTGTCGAGGGTATTGAACCACCATCCACTTTAATTCCTGAGTGAATAGTCTGCCTTTGGAGTAAAGTGAATGATCTCTTCCATACAACCCTGCCAGTCACTCTGTGGAAACCGAATCATGGTCTGCAGCAAGGGTGACAGAGAATTCTGGAGGCAGTTTATTTAATTCAACGTCCGTTAATAGCCCAGACTGTATGGAAGCTCATTTAACGAAATAATTGTAGATTGGCAGTTGGTTTAGGCGCCAATTGGCGCTATAAGCTATTGATAAATTGAGACTTAAAGTGGTCGCTTGCTGATACCAATTCACAAATAGGCAATTGGACTAAGACCTTATCTCAGTTGGCCATCTTCTTCGAAGGTCGGCTTGATGGCGCATTTGATCTGTGATGAAAGAGATTAGGTGTTTTACGTTGACACAGAATTTTGACCGGTCTTTAATTTTATTGAGAAGTATAACCTCCATCTATAACTAACTCACTGCCGGTAAGAAATTTAGATTCGTCAGATGCGAGGTATAAAACACCATAGGCGATGTCATCTGGCTTTCCAATATGTCCAATGGGATGGAGACTATCAAGATGTTCCCTAAATGCCTTAACTCCCTCAGGCGATCTTTTCCCTAGCTCTTCTACGAGTGGCGTCCAGATAAAACCTGGATGTACCGAATTGACTCTGATGTTGTCTTTTGCATAAAACAGAGCATCGTTTTTACTCATCAGCCGAACGGCACCTTTAGACGCATGATACGGTGGAATATCTCCAGCGCCTATAAGGCCATAAATACTTGACCACTACAATTAGATACGTTGCCTCACATTAAAGGTAACTTCCACATACTCAAAAACATATCCGAATTTTCTCCCAATTTTCCTTTTGAGTATAAAGGGAATGAACGATTTGTGAACTGTTTTCAGGCGATCTTTGTTTTCTTCGGCAATATGATTTGATGTCAACGCTATTTTTGGTGTACTGAGATATCGGGGTAACTAAACCTCTGCCAGTGCCTCAAAACCAGCGACAAGATCAAACAATTCCGCATCGATCGCCCCTTGACGTATACGGTAGAATGTTTGATTGAGCCCTCCCAGAAGCTCATCGATATTTTTTTCAGCACGCTGCATAGCCACCAGACGGCTGGCGTTTTCGCTTGCTAGAGATTCGGCGCAAGCCCTAAACAAGGAGACAAAAATATATTCGCGAACAAATGCCAACAATGAAACCTCTCTATTGTGAATAACCTCGGGCAAAGAAGGAGTGGGCCAAGCAATTGCCGCCAAGTCGCGCCGCCACACATCGTCCAGCGGTAGCAGTCTTTGACTAACGGGCTGGTATGTCGCCCTGGATTTAGGGCGGTGATGAAACAAATATACCTGGTCGACTACTCCCTGTTCACGCTGCGCTTCTATCTCCATCAGAATCTGCCCGACCAATGGCGTAATCGTACCGATGCTATTCGGTAACACAAAATGCGCACCCGGCATAAGATCGAAACTTTCAAGGTGTGACTGAATACGATCACCAACCGCCCAGACAATCTTTTTGCCTGGTAGGTTTTCCAATTGGCTGGACACAAACTCCACCATCACATCATTGAACTGGCCAACCAACCCCTGGTCTGAGCCAAACACCACAACGCCAGTCGCACCGGTTTCCTTTTGCCTCACTCGCGTGTTGGCGGCCTGCGGTTGAGTCTGTCGCAAACAGACGGACAAGCCCAGTTGCACTGTCTGATAATAATCATCCAACGAGCGCACCGCATTCTCGTATTGTCCAATGCTTGACGCGGCCATCGCTTTCATGGTGCGCACCACAGATTGCAGATCTTTGGCACTACCGATCTTGCGCCGTAAACCTGCCATATTGTCATTCATGATTTTGCCTTGAGTACCGCTGAAATTTTAGATCAGACCGCTGTCTGATGGCTGTGCAGGTTAGCTACGTGTCCAGCTTTAGACCGTAGTTCTGCCAGAGCCTGACGGGCAATCTGGATAATCGTTGCTCGATCTTCATCGCTTAATTTTTTGGCGCTGACCAAACGAGCGGAAACTGGTGCCGGGATGTCTGCTGCGGCTTCACGCACAAGTTGTTCTGCGAGGCTCATCTGCTCAAGCGCCACCTCATCAAACAGCCCCTCAGCTAACGTCAGTAACACCATAATTTGCGTAGACATGGCTATAGGCGTGAATTCTGGCTGTTTGAGGCAGGCGCGAATACGCCGACCATGTTCAATGATATTGAGGGTGTCATCATCCAGGCGGGCACCAAACCGAGCAAAGGATTCCAATTCTTCAAACTGCGCATAAGCAAGCTTAAGGTCACCTGCTACGGCACGGTACGCCGCACGCTGCGCTTTGCCACCCACCCGCGAGACGGATTTTCCGACATCGACCGCTGGCAATACGCCTAACTCAAATAGCACTGGCGAGAGGTATATCTGTCCATCCGTGATGGAAATCAGGTTGGTCGGGATATAGGCAGAAATGTTCTGTGCTTCCGTCTCGATAATAGGCAAAGCAGTGAGCGAACCACCCCCGCGCTCCTGACACAGATGAGTGGCGCGTTCCAGCAAACGCGAATGAATATAGAAGATATCACCAGGGAAGGCTTCACGGCCCGGCGGTCTTCGCAACAACAAAGAAAGCTCACGATAAGCACGGGCATGATGGGTGAGATCATCGTAGATGATCAACACATCACGACCCGCTTCCATAAAATACTCAGCGATACTGGTCGCTGCATAAGGCGCAATATAGGCAAGTCCCGGCGGGTCGTTACCCTCGGCCACCATTACCACGCTATAACTCATCGCATTACGTTCACGCAGAATACTCAGACTCTTTGCCACGGCTGCTGCGCGCTGCCCAATCGCGCAATAGACGCAGACAAGGTTCTGGTCCTGCTGATTAAGAATGGTGTCAATGGCAATGGTGGATTTGCCAGTTTGTCGATCACCCAGAATCAGCTCACGTTGACCGCGCCCGATCGGAATAAGCGCATCAATCACCTTCACTCCGGTCTGCAGTGGCGTTGAGACTGGCGCGCGATCCATAATGGCCGCCGCGGGACGTTCGATGGGCATACGCCGATTACTGATCACCGGCCCATTATCATCGAGCGGCCGTCCTAACGGATCGATGACGCGTCCTAGCAAGGCATCACCCACGGCCACATCCATGACCCGACCGGTACGCTCCACTTCATCCCCTGCCTGTAGATGCCAGTGGTTGCCGAGTAGCACGACGCCGATTTCCGCCTCATCCAGGTTAAAGGCAATACCAAATATATCACCGGGAAATTTTACCAGTTCGTCTATCGCGACGCCGGAAAGTCCTTTAACGCGGGCGATGCCCGTTGAGACGCTGGCGATTACCCCGATTTCCTGAGGCGCTGATAACGGAGTTAAGCTTTCACGTCCATGACGCAGGCGTGCGAAGCTGCGCTCGAACACAGTTTGTAAGGTTTCAGGAGGTATGCTCATTTGGCATTATCACGAGTGGCGGCACTGAACCCGAGCTTCGACTCACGCTCCGTGCCTGCGCTGGTTTTGGCCACTAGGTTGGATGGTTCCGCCAGCAGCGTACTCACAGTCTTTTCCAATGCCGCCAGATAGTCGGCGATACTCCAGCCGAGCTTCCATCCATTGACGCTAAGCTCAATACCGACGATCACCTGCGGTGCTGTCTCGAAACGGGTGGGAATGGTTATTGAGAAGGCTTGATTAAGAGCATCCTCTATCGCGGCACGTTGCTTCGAGGACAGTTCAAAGGCGCTACGTACCAGCACGGAGTCAGCTCCTCCTGTTTTCAAGGTCGCGGCGAGACCTGCCTTGGCTTCGTCATTCAGTTCTCGTAGATAACGCACAAATACTTCACTCATGCGTTGTTCGAGAGATATCCCGGCAAGGTCAATCAACATTTTGCGCGCGATAGCCAATACTTCCTGTTGGTTGCGACGGACGATATCCTCGTGTAGATTTTGAAATTCGTTATCCAAATCCTCTGATCGTTTGGCGCGCATAGCATCAGCCGCCTGTCGCGCGGCATCGAAAAGCCGCTGACGTTCGGCGTTCGCCGCCTCTGTCGCCTGCCCCAAGAGTGCATTACGCTGTTCCTCAAACGCTTCATTTTTAAGCCGAAACTTGTCGCGCTCGGATTGCGCTTCCGCCTGTTGTGTGTCGGCTTGCGCCAGCGCCGAAGCTATCCGCTGTTCACGCGCGTCAATGGCATTGAGGATGGGTTGGTAGAGAAAGCGCTTCAATAACCATACCAGGATCAGAAAATTGAGCAGTTGCGCGCCGACGGTGAACCAATCGATAAGCATGGTTTTATTGTCCTGCTGCCCGGTCAATGACGTAATTCCAGAAGGGATTGGCGAAAATAAGAATCATCGAAACGACGAAACAATAGATAGCCGTAGATTCGACCATCGCCAAACCGACGAACAGGGTCCGAGTGATAGTGGATGAGGCGTCGGGCTGTTGCGCCAACGCACTAAGGGCCGTCGCAACAGCCCTGCCCTCTGCCAATGCCGGTCCGATAGAGCCTATGCTGATAGTGATGCCCGCAATGGCGATTGATACTACCGCGATGAAAGTCATACTATCCATCTTATATCCTCTTATGATTGAAGTTTACGCGTCAATATTTTCATTCATTCCAGGCTTTGTCTCCGTTTCAGACTTAATCTTTCGGACGCGTAAAGCAGCAGCGATATAAACAGAGGCCAGAATAAAGAAAATATAAGCTTGCACCATACCAGTAAGGAGACCGAGCAACGTCATCACTACCGGGAAGATGAAAGGTGTAATAGCCAGCAGAATACCGATAATCATCGCCCCGCTCATCATGTTACCGAACAGGCGGATGGCTAGGGCCAGAGTTCGCGAGACTTCGCTGATGATATTAAATGGCAGCATGATGACCGTTGGCTTGCTATAGGATTGAAGGTAAGCGGCTAAACCTTGATCAGCAACACCAAACAGCGGCACTGCAACAAACACGCACAACGCCAGTGCTGTGGTGGTTGAAAGCGAACCGGTCGGAGCCTCGTAACCGGGAATAATAGTACAGACACTGGCGGCGGCGACAAACAAAAAGAGCGTACCCAAGAAACCGAGATACTGACGAGGATTATACAGCCCAACCTCTTCTATTTGCTTTTCGATAGCGGTGACAACGATTTCCAAAAGGTTCTGCCAACGTGAGCGGTGCAGTCCCATGTTAAGTTTTCTGGTGACGAGTTTCGAACAAATCGTCAGCGCCAACATCAACCCCCAGGTATAAACAATTGTAGCGTTGAGCTTGATAAACCCGTATTGCCAAAAGATCAACTCGTCGGGACTAAGGCGCATGACCAGGCTCCTTAGCTGTGGCGGTATTCAGCTTAGCCAGCGGTCGAGTAAGCCGTATCAGGATAGAACGCACTAGGACAAACCCAAAAAGACCTGCCAGCAGCCGATCCCAATGGCCGTCCGAAATTAGATAAAATCCGGCAGCAACGATGGTCATGCGCAATAGCCAGCTAACCAGAAACCAAAACGCAGCCCGTTGCGAGGCGACACCCCAGCGCACCGTCCACCAAAGACCGCCGAAAAAAATTACACCGAGCACTCCTCCCGCTATTCCCGACAGAACCAGTGTCAACCAGTCAGACAATGCCTCATTCATTGTTATCTTCCTCTTGTTCCTCCCGTATCGCCTTGTCTTCCTTAGTAACCCAACGCCAAGCGTTGAAACAACCGAGTGTAAGTCCGGCCACTAACAAGGCTAGTGTCCAGGAATGTTCGCCCTCCTGGTGTTTGTCTATCCAAAGGCCGAGTGCCGCACCAAGTAGCGTCGGTACCACTACCGACCAACCGATAAGTCCCATCATGCCCAACCCGAACCAGACTCCCGGTGTTGCGTTGCGCTGCGCCCTGAGCTTACGCGCCGCTTTTGCACCGACTTGGCCAACCAAATCTGGCGGTTTGTCCGCCTTTTTTTTCGGCACATTATTCATGTTCAAAATTCGCGAAGCGACGTAGAAATCCGGTTTCCAATTTCGCCATCACCCAACGTACACTTTGTTCGTGCTCAGTTAAGGTCAGAAACTCCCGTTCTACCACCTCTCGCAATTGCCTGAGATTCTTACCAACAAATGCCTGTCGCACAGAAACACGCACCTTCAGTCCGGTCTTGACTAGCACCCCTTCATCCACCGCGACGTAAACCTCCCCCTCGTCAGCCGTTTCATAGATGAGAATTCCCGGCGTCAGTGCAGCCACACAATCAAGTCGTCGCGGCAATAGTCCGTAGGAGCCGCCGAGCGTCTCGACAATGATGCGTGATACGCCGGTTTTTTCGGCAAAGACTTGAAACGGTAACAATATTTTAAGATCCATACGCATCAGTCTTGGCCATGGATTTTGCTTTATCCTTCGCCTCATCCACGTTTCCGATCATGTAAAGAGCGCTCTCGGGATAATCTTTGAATTCATCCAGCAGTATACGCTCACAACCATCAAGCGCATCCTTAAGGCTGACGAGTTTTCCTTTAAGGCCGGTAAACTGTTCGGTTGTGAAAAAAGGCTGGGTAAAAAAACGCTCTAGTCTTCGCGCGCGGGCAACCAAGTTGCGATCCTCTGGTGAAAGCTGTTCCAAACCCAGCATAGCAATGATATCTTTGAGTTGCTCATATTGCGCGAGTGTACGCCGAATTTCCTGCGCCAGCGCGTAATGCCTGTCACCAACGATACCCGGCGTGGCCATCTTGGAACTCGATTGCAGAGGGTCAACAGCCGGATAAAGACCCTCGCTGGCGCGTTTGCGCGACAACACGATTGAAGCGGAGAGGTGCGAAAAAGTATGCACTGCTGCCGGGTCAGTAAAGTCATCCGCCGGTACATACACCGCCTGGATTGAGGTGATAGCACCATTCTCAGTATTGGCGATGCGTTCCTCCAAACCAGACAGTTCAGTATCCATAGTTGGCTGATAACCTAGGCGCGAAGGCATATTTCCCATCAACCCGGAGACTTCTGAGCCAGCTTGAATAAAGCGGAAAATATTATCGATAAGCAACAGCACATCACGCTGCTCGTCGTCGCGGAAATATTCGGCCATAGTTAGCGCAGCCTGACCAACGCGGAACCGGTTTCCCGGTGGTTCGTTCATCTGACCGAAAATCATTACCATGTTCGGCAATATACCTGCTTCCTTCATTTCACGGTAAAGCTCCTCGCCTTCGCGACAACGTTCGCCAATTCCGCAAAAAATACTGACGCCCTCATGCTGCCCGACCATATTGTGGATCATTTCAGCAAGTAACACCGTCTTGCCGACGCCCGCCCCACCAAATAGACCCGCCTTACCGCCACGCTCCAGCGGCGTCAACACATCAATCACCTTGATGCCGGTCTCAAAAATCTCAGACCGGGTGGAACGTTGTGTTAATGGGGGGGGTAATTGGTGAATTGAACGCCATTGGATATCCGAGGGTGCCGGCTGACGGTCAATCGCGTTACCGAAAACATCAAACATTCTTGACCGGATCCCTTTACCGACCGGTGCCATTAATGGCCTACCGGTAGACTCCATTCGCATACCGCGAGCAAGCCCTTGGGTTGGCGTTAATGCTATCGCGCGCACATGCCGTGCATCAGGCTGTGCCTGCACTTCGACAATAATGCGACCATTATCAGCATGCAGCAGGGTATGAATAGGTGGTAAATACTGATCGAAGCTGACATCAACTACGCTACCGCGCACCGAGACTACCGTTCCAGGACTCATCAGCTTGGCTTTATCTTTGATATTATTCATGAGATTAACACTTCTCTCCACTTAAGCCATTGCCGCAGTTGTGCCAGTGCCATCAACGCCAGAAACTTAACAGACGTCGACCAGGTAAGCAATAGCAGACCATCCCGCACTTTCACTGTACGATTCACTCGCTTCACATGACAACCTGGCCACAACCAACCCTTGCAGAGGTCTATGCCCAGCCACTAGCCGATTTATTGATATCCTAAATACGTCTGGCTCTGCGATGTTGCTTTCGGAGCAATTAGCGCTTAAAGTTACTAGCCATGAAGGTTGGTCTCGGAAGCGGTGGGATCGATGTTCCATACCAGACATCTTGCCAATTCTATAAATTTTCTTTTATTTTTCAATCGATTATTGACGACTTTCCTGCGTCCGCGGCTTAATTAGGCGCTATTCATGTATAGATCAAAGAGTTTGGCAAATAACATCCTCGCAGCTATCCTCTGGATAATAACGCTGCTGGTACTGCCGATTGTTTCCTGGGCTGAAGATTTCGATAAGGCCAATCGTCTATATGCCGATCATTGCGCGGTGTGTCACGGGGCCGATCGGGGCGGGTACATCGGACCGGCACTGAATAGCGACCAGACTCAACTCACCCAAGAACAGATTAGGGTAAAAATCCACACAGGAAGTGCCACGACCTTAATGCCGCAACACCCTACATGGCCCGGCAAATTATCAAATAAAGAAATAAATCTGTTGTCCTCGTTTATAGTACAGCACCCCAAACAAGCTATTTCATGGTCTTTGGAGGACATCCGTCACTCACTTGATGTGTTCGTGAGTGACGAATCCACCCTACCGGAGAAACCAATCTACCCGATCGAAGACCTCGACGATTTGATGGCTGTAATGGTGCGTGGACACTTCGCCTCTGGCGAGGCAGCCAAAGTTGTGTTCTTCGACGGCAGAACCAACAAAAAGATTGGTGAAGTTCCCACCGGTTTTGCCCCGCATCTGATGGACTTCCACCCCAAGCAGGAACGTTGGGCCTATGTTCGGGATGATATCGGATACATCCACAAGATTGATCTTTACTCGTTGAAGGTTGTACGCAAAGTACGAGCTGGGTTGAACGGTACATCACTCGCAATATCCCGTGATGGTAAACACCTAGCCGCGGGCTCCTTCGTGCCAAATACGGCGGTAATCCTGGATAGCACGACCCTCGAGCCAGTCAAGTTGATAGAACTAGATAGTATTGATCCAGACGGCAAGCGGGTTGAGTCAGATTCCGGGATGATAACCAGTACTCCTTTTGCAGATTACTTCGTGATCGCGCTTGAGCAGGCCGGTCAGGTATGGATCATCGATATGAAGAAACCTGGCATGCCAATTACCCGAATAACCGATGTGGGGCGGCACCTGCACGATGCGTTCCTCTCTCCTAATGGTCGTTACGTTGTAATTTCTTCCTACGATGACAATATCAACGTAGTCATCGACTTAGCCGAAAAACGTGTTGTTAAAAAGATTCCTGCAGGCTGCCAGCCACACCTCGGTTCGGGTGCCGTGGTGAGGTCTCATGGACGGCTGCTGGGTATCGGCACCAACATCGGTTCACGTCCCTGCGAGCCATATGAAGTCACTGTCTTTGACATGGAAACCTTTGAGGTGGTGAAACGCATTCCCGTCCTGGGTCCCACCGAATCGCCTGCGGCTCATCCCAGGGCTCCATATATTGTGGTCGACATCGTCGGCACAGGTCCGGGTGCAAATAAGATTCAGCTTATAGACAAGAATACTCTTGATGTCGTCAGAACTTTGACTGTCGCAGGCACACTCGGTCATTCGCACTTCCCGGAATACACGGCACGAGGCGAATATTTGTATATCAGTGCCAGACAAGGTGGCGACCTGACCGCCGGACGAAGCGGTGGCCAGCTGGTAATCTACGACACGCATACATTG
>Ga0209578_10002056_pt1 | contig 17320 bp, 7 predicted proteins | sample tdAd472_FD_187127 | JGI IMG/M metagenome (GOLD analysis project Ga0209578, IMG submission 187127) | Marine sediment microbial communities from the Atlantic coast under amendment with organic carbon and nitrate - tdAd47.2 (SPAdes)... | ecosystem: Environmental > Aquatic > Marine > Coastal >...
AATCCTGATTACAATCAATCGCCACTTCGTCCTGTCATCGATGTGTTGGAAGCTTCGTTCGGTTTTCACCAAGACGACAGCCCTGAACGACGTTTCAAAATCATCGCCCAACACCTAGAAAGCGCCGCGCCGCACACGGCAAAGGAAGCACTCCCCCTACTGGCAGAACTGTTGTCACTGCCCGTGCTTCCCCCCTATCAACCGTCCGGCGCATCCCCCCAGCGTCAACGCGAACAGATAATGGACCTTTTGGTCACTTACTGGCTGGACTTTGTCGAACAAGGCCCAACCTTGCTGGTTATCGAAGACTTACATTGGATTGACCCAACGTCACTTGAACTAATTGGCCGCTTGCTCGAAAACCAACATAAGTCGAAATACATGGTTATCATGACCGCCAGGCCCGAGTTCACCCCGCCGTGGGCAGAGAACATTATCCTTTCTATCGCATTGCAACCACTTTCCGACGATGAAATCCGCGCAGTTGTCTTGTCGTCAAACAAAGCTTTTGGCGCAGAAGAAATCGACCAAATCGTTCGCCTCGCGGACGGCATCCCCCTGTTTGCTGAAGAGCTTCTGCTCTGCGTCCCCACACTATCAGACCATGTTGAGGAACAAGGTCATACGATACCCGCAGCATTGAGAGATTTACTCGCAGCCCGTTTGGACTCTCTGGGAAGTGCCAAGTGGATTGCCCAAACTGCTGCAGCCATCGGGCGAACAGTTGAACTCCCCTTGCTAGAAAAAGTGATCGGCCTCAACATCCAGGATGTGAAACTGCCCCTGCAACAACTCGCGCAGGCGGGCATTATTGAAAGCCAATTGCATACAACGCTGCAGTTTCGACACGCCCTGTTCAAAGATGCTGCGTACAATGCCCTGGCTCGCCAAGACCGTGAAGCCATTCACTGCCGTATAGCCAAAGCTATTGAGGACAACTTTTCTGAGATGGCACTCGCCCGTCCGGAACTTCTAGCCCAACATTGGACAAAGGGGGGAGAGCCTGAATATGCTATTCCCTATTGGATCAAAGCTGGAAAACTTGCGATGCGCCACAACGCCATAGAAGAGGCAATCAGTCACTACAGTTCCGGCCAAAACACCTTGCAGCAATTACCACAAACACAAAAGCGTACTGATATGGAATTCGCCCTTCACGTTGCATTGGGCACAGCCTGCTACGCCATTGAAGGATACGCATCTGATCGTGGTGCAGCCTCATTTGCAAAAGCCTTAACCTTGATGGAAGACACCCAAGGAAATGCTGAAACCTTTCAAGCTTTATGGGGGTTGTGGGCAGGACATAGCTCACATTCCGATTGGCGGGCATCTCTGGCCTTAACCTCGCGTTTGGGCGTTATGGCCTCGCAAATACCCGATCCACTGTTTCGTCAGCAAGCTGCGTTTGCGGCTGGAAATACGCAATTCTGGCGCGGAGAATTTGCAGATGCCGAAGACCATTTGCGCCAATCCAGAGCCCTGTACACACCAGAACAAAACGCTGTTCACATCGATATATTTGGTGAAAACGGATTTGTCACCAGCACCTCATATCTATCGTGGACATTAAACATATCCGGCAATCAGCGTGAAGCCCGTAAAGCCAGCGCAGCCGCCCTGAAGGAAGCCCACCGCATCGAACACCCGTTCAGCCTAGGATATGCACTAACCTTTGCTACTGTATTGCAACGCATGCAACGCCGTCCCAACCAGACCTTGGCACGAGCCGAAGAAACCATCGCGCTCGCGGAACAATATGGCTTCCCCCTATGGCTTGTCAGTGGATCTTTGCTTCGCGGTTGGGCATATGTCATGCTTGGCAAGCCCCAGGCATTGGATGAGATGCGGCAATGTGTCAACACCGCACGCACCCTGATGGGAGGCGTCTCAGTGATCTTTCTTGAGATTCTAGCGGACGGTCTCTATCACGCTGGGATGATCAAGGAGGCTCGTGCGATTATTGCAGAAGCCTTAGAATTGGTTGAACCTATGGACGATCATCACATCGAAGCGGAATTGTTCCGCTTGAACGGTCTGTGTCATTTGGCTGATCAACCCACTGAAAACAACGAGGCGATTACATGTTTCTCTAAGGCCCTTGAGATTGCGCACGATCAAAAGGCAACCCTTTTCGAACTGCGCGCCGCCATACAACTCGCCAACCAATGGCAAAATATGGGTCAAACCGAGCAGGCACAAAACCTGTTGGCCGATATTCTCAAGCGCATGCCAAAAGATGACGGCTCTCCTGACTTAAAAAAGGCGCATTCACAGATGGAGCGGTTGAACGCTGGTCAGTAGTACAAAAAGCCCAAAGTGCGTTTGATTGCGCCAAAAATGGAATCATCATCTTCAAAGAAACCCAACCCCACATCTCCGGTTCTAAACTGCCGATAAAATTGAGAGTGGTTACCCAAATCGGACATCACCTCATTGAGGTTTGTGTTGACGATTTTTTCGGATGTTTTCAGCTTATCTGTATAAATTCGTTCAAGGTCCATTCCCTGATCAAGTTCTGCTGTGCTGAGGGTCTCATTTGCGTATCGAGGTTTTCGCGGTGTCAAAAGAATCAAAGTTGATTTTTTGGTTTCCGTTTCTTCTTTGCGCGAAAACAGGTACTGCACACCCGGGATATCTTGCAAAATAGGAACGCCACTCTCACTCTTGTCCCGCCCCCGTTCACTGAGGCCGCTGAGGATCAGGGTTTCACCAAATTTCATGACAGCTTTCGCCTGAACCGAGGTTTTCGTCGTCTGAGAAAAGGCATCATAACCGACATGTTCGGATTGCATTTCCAAGTACTCATGTTCCGCCTGAATCTGGATACTCAGATCGTCATTGCCCATGAATGTTGGCGTAACGCTTAACGTGATACCGACATTTACATCCTCCATGCCACCATCGTACAGATTACTGGACAGTTGCACGTGAAGAACTCCACCGGAAAAGAATTTCGACGTCTCATTGTCCGCAGCCAACAGTGACGGGCGTGCAATAATTTCGGCTTTGTTATTTTCATCGTTAAAGATGTTGAGGTTGTATTCCAATCCCTTCAACGTCAATGCGGGACTACCTGAAAATTTAGAGGGAGACGTCGAGCCGACGCCCGAAGACTCTTCGTAAGAATAAGAAACCAACACACCACCCAAAGTGGTTTGCAGTCCGTCCAAAATATTGATGCCTTTGGATTGAGCCCGTACCTCTTCGGTGCGGATAATCACCACATCAATCAGGGCCATTTTAGGCTGCGGCGTCTGCTTCTGTGAAAGTTGCGACGCTTGTGTGATCGCCTCCCCCCCGGCACCTATGTTCCCTCTGCTCACAGGGAGCGTTGGTGCTGCCTTTGGTGAGGTTGGTTCGGTTTCAACATCAGAAGCCCCGGAACCATAAGTCACAATATCCGACGGCGGTTTGCCGAATACCGTATTGTCAGCTTGCACATAAAACCGTTTCCAGTCTTGGACACGCTTATGGGTTTGTTTGATCTTCTCGTCAGCCCAATAGCTTTGCCCCGTATCTACCGATTTGCGAACAAGGGACTCGTATTCATCCAGCAACCGCGGTGTGTCAGAAAAATTGCCTTTTGCGGCTTGAGAAAAGACGACATTGCGAATGCTATCCGCCCGATCTGGCGCTAGTCTGTATGCTTTTTGAGATGCCCAGTGCGCCATTTCAGGGTCATGACTATAATAAGATGCTGTTGCCAACGCATTCAATACATCTGGATTGTCGAGATCATAGGTCAGGGCATATGCAAACTGATTTTGCGCCGCGCCATACTCACGTTTATGGAAATAAATTTGCCCTAGCAAATACGCGGCCATAGCGTTCGATTCATCAAACATCAGTGCCGTGCGATACCCTGTCTGCGCCAAAGAAAGCATCTGAGCATCTCCAGACTGCCCACGCAGATGATAAGACAACGCATTCAGAAAATGGAGATGGCCGTTATCAGGCTCCAACCGCAAACCAGACTCAAACGCCTTTCCGGCATCTTCGAACTCTCCGAGGTAGATGTGTTCCATGCCTGATTTTACTAGGTTTTGCAATTCATTGCGTACCGTCATTTGAGACAGCATGGTTTCAATTTGGCTCGAATGGTGGTTAACGACAAATTGCGCTGTTCCTGTGTGCATACGATCCCCAGCACACCCTGCAAGTAGGACTGCAGAAATCAGTCCCGCAACCACACTGCCTAGATTCGTGCGGATATGGGAGAATACACGATTTCGTGCGCCTTGGTCTTTCAAGTTTGTTCTCATGCCTTGTAACCTATTTCGTCGAGTATGCATCATGGTTTAAGGAACTCCAAATCTTGTTCTGGGCGCTTCTGACAAGACGCCAGGCTGGCCTTGTGCTCTCTTCTTCCTGCATCTTTCATTTCAAGGTCAATACATCTCGTCTTCGACTTGTTACGTAAAGTAAAGGTGCTTTCACTCATGGCGTGGATTTGCCAGAACATGTCGTCCCCGTTGTCACAAGGCATCAAAATCAAACCTTCCCCCTGGATCCCTGGAACCACGCACCACCCAGACTGAGCGTGAACAAGCTTCAAGTTACCATCGACGGTTTCTACATAATTGAAACTTGAATTGTCATTTGCGGAACATGACCCAACCAACAGCTGGTTGTCCATTTGACGTTGCATGTTGATCAAATGTTGATGATTTGATGTTGAATGACCGCTACGGGTTTTGTTGAAGTAGCTTTCAAAATCTTTATCCACCTGTAGGCAGTAGCGGTTCTGTGCTTTGATCTTTTGGTTGACTTCGTGGTAGGTCGGCTTTTCAGCATCTTCAATAATTCGAAAGCCCTGACTGTCTGCACCAAAACACGACGTCCAAATAGCATACCCAGCCTTTTCATTGGCGTTAACCGTATCAAAGTGCAAACACTTTTGAGAAAACCGATTCACAAACTTGCTATACACCTCGTCTTGAGAGATGAATTTCCATTTTTCATGATCATCTTTCCCATTACACTCTGCCAACACCAACGGCTGGCCACTGTTTGCTTTAGGATCACGCGCCTGCAAACACAGGCCTTTACTTTTGAGCATAATGTAACCACCCTGAAAATCCTTCACTGGCTCAGCGGTCCAGCGCTCGGCTTCTACGTCTTTGCAGTTTTCCTGATAAACATCGACACCATTGGCAGCAACACCCAAACACAAGGCACTATGACCAACGGCTAAGTACCGATTGGTGAACTGCTCACTATGGGGCATGAAGTCCGTCATCTTGTATGTGGACAAGATCGCATTGGTCTGGTCCGTCAAATCTTGATATCCCTTTAAAAACTTGCCGCCGTGACCGTCCAGACTTGCGAAGACCTTTTGAAGCTTGCTTTCTTCCTGGCTCAGTTCGTACTCGATGTTCGCAATGCGTTGTTCGAGACCGTCACGCAAACCGCCCACCAATTCATATATGTGCGCCTGCAGCCACGTCGTCAGTTTGTCCGCAAGGTTGCCAAGCGATTTCAATGAGCTCAACTCTTGTTCCAACTTTTCTTCCAAATCGTGAACGATATGTTCTGCTGCAATGATCGGCATCAAGCCAAACGAAAGGCTATTGAACTCGGGGTCTGCTGGACTGAAGGCTAGATATTCGCGATACTTTTTTCCATCCAGTTCGAAATACAGTTCCATCACCAAGGGTTTTCCCTTCACAACATCCTGAACGCTGCCTCCAATAAAAGCCTTATCGACCTTAAATACGTTGGCCATGCGCTCAGCGTCATTGGCAAAGCTGCTTAATCCTTTGGTGATGATCGATTTGATATCTGTGGCTGCCGCAACATCCTTCGCGGCAAGAGCGACTTTGGTCGCGGCGTCGGTTGCCTTGATCTCAGCTTTGTGGACAGCTATGGCCAAGGCCTTCGCTTCACTCAGAGCTTTCTCTGCATCCTTTAGCAATTCATCACTGGCTTTCCATGTATCCCACGCTAGACCTTTGCGGGGCCACCACTTTGATTTGCAGTAATATTTTTTCCAGCCATGACAACCGTTATATTTGTTATTTGCATATTCATAATCACGACGATAGCCTTGCGTCGTATTGCGCAGCCGATTAACAGCATCCTTCGACACGGCATCAGCTACTTTCTGGGCGAGTTCAAGGTCCTTTTGCGCTTTTTTATTCAGGTCTTGAACTTTCGATAAATCGCTTTCCAATGTCTTGTACTTAGAGTCCGCCGTGCTCGCGATTTGCTTGATGCCGTTCTGAACTTCTTTTACCAACCAATCTTTCAGATCCAAATTGTTGGAATATTCACCTGCAATAATAAAGTCTTTCTTTTTCAGGTCGAACTCGAGCAATAAATCGGTTTCACCAATAACCTCCAACTTGGTTTTAGCCTGCAACACTAATTTTCCGTCCTTGAAAAACATTTCGACGTCTTCTTCGTTACCAAACAGCGAGGTTGTCGATGTGATTTTAAACGGCATCATAGAGATATGATTGTTGCGAAATTCCAGACCGCCCAGCTTGAAGGGTGTTGTCTGGGTAAAGCTCATCTTCGCAAGAAAGTCCTGCACCTGCTTTTTGGTGGGCTTGGGATAGTCGATTTCGATTTTCTTTTTCGCCAGCCCCAGTTCATGTGTCAAAATATCACGTAAGAGATTGAGTTTGCGTTTCATTTCTTTGAACTCAGTTTCACTCAACGCCTTGGTTTCATGACCTGCATCCGATGCTCCATGTGCCACTGCTTTACCCGCGCCAGAGACAGTTTTTTTAACATCCGATTCTGCCGTATGTACCGCTTCGACAATTTTGTAGATCCACCCAATATCAGGCTGGATTGATGGCGACTTAATCAAGCCTCCCAAAAGTTCAATTTTCCCACTGAAGTGAATGCCGTCTGGGATACCAAGATTGGCATCCGATGCCCCCGGAGTTGCAAATGACATATAGATATCTTTGCCCCCAAAGATCCAACCTTGCAGTTTTGCAAAGTCTTTCATCAGTCGGGCCGATTCCGCAAAAGGAGCTTCAGCCAATTGTTTGCCAGTGACCTTTTTGCCCTTCACTTCGTCGTAGATGACTGTGTATCCTTCTGACAGAGCAACATCAGCGACGACACCAACCAATATGGCAGGCCACAAATATGGTGACACCACAATGTTTGGCACGTACGAAGCCAATGCAACTGTGTCGATTATTTCGTACATTTCAACATCAAGCGTGCTGATCTTTGTTTTCACCCCTAGGCCCTCGGGAATAGGGACTTCACCCGCCAAACCAATAATAATATCGCCTGCGGTTAACATATTGTGCCCCCAAAAATCAGCATCCCCGGCCAAGCCCAACTTAATCGATGGTGGTTCTACTTCGACTTCGCCGCTGACCATCACATTTTCAAGTTCAAATCCCTTAATACCCAAGGCATTCTGCCATGTATCGCTCATCGCACCAGTGAGGCTCAGGCCGATTTCTTCTTCGGCCAGTTGAATACCCAAAGTTCCGGTAAAATCAAATGTCGTATCGTTGTAAGCGACATCAAAACCAGCGAGCAAACCGACCTCAAATGTTGTGTCCACAACCTTGAGAAAGAGGCCGACCTTTTCCGCACTCCCAGCCCTTTTCGGTTTCGCCTTGAGGAACGACGGCAGCTTTAAACCGGTCTTTTGCAAATCGTCTAGACTAAGGCTTTGCGCCAGCAAGAATTCCAAATCCAGATTCAAGGGATCGCTATCAAACAACCCGCCAATCGCACCGTTGATGATGGCCTGTTCGGACAAGCCGAGCTTCACGCCCTTTACACCATTCACCAATTTGTCGCCGATATCCCCCATCAAATCCGCTTTAAAGTCGGATAAAAATGTAACATTGTCCAGTTTGACAGGTACTTGAGAGGTGCCAAAAATGTCCGTAAACAAGTCTTTGGCGACACCCGATTTCAGATTGTCCACCGCCAACGGATAGATTTTTTTATTGCTAAGGATCAAAGCTGCATTCGCCACAGCCATAGCATTCAGGTTGGTTTGGATCACCCCCACCTTGTCCCCGCTGAGGCCGGCAATCTTTGCTAAACGACCTAGTGAAAAATTCTGTTTGCTGTTGGCTTTCGCATTAAATGCCAAATCAATAGCGGCAACGATGTTCTTGCCACTGGGCGTGTCGATTTCGAACAAATACAGATTTGTGGTTTCATCAAACAACTTGTTTTTGGCTTCGACTTTCGCTTCGATACCATCAGGATAAATCTTCAAGGCGTTCAAGATGAAATTCCCGCCGTTCGGCAAATGCCCCGCCACGTCCGACAACGCTATTGGCCCTTGAACAATGAAGTGCTCCAAGTGCGGTAGACCACCTCTTTCGACAAAGCTGGCATCGACGACGACATCATCCTTATCGTGTAGTTTTGCATCGCTAAAAAAGCTGAGATCAACTTCCGCGCCGCCCTCCCCACCTGACAAGGCAATATCAAATCCACTTTTTTCAAACGTTAGACCTTTGATACCGAACGGGTGCTCCCACTCACCGTCGACCAAACCCAACATGGAAACCGAGCCTTTACCATCATCTACGTTCATGTCGATCAAGGACGTCAGCGCAATCGGTTTAGACGTTTTGGAGCCAAAAGCATTTAGATGCAATTTCACACCGCTCCGCAAGCTCACATCCAAACGTCCTGTTGGCTTTTTTGCCTGCATCGTCGAGGGAAGGTTGCACCAAAACACATCGTTGCCCTGATTACCACTGATCGACAGGTGCGCATCCTCAAAGGTCAAAATCTTGTCCATCCCCTTGATAGCCGGAGCAGGCACATTAATGGCAATGTCCAAAGAGTCTAAAATAACCGTGACAATTTCTTTTTTCACGTCCCCTGCACCACCTTTGATAAAATCAAAAATTTCGGTGGGAAACATGCCCGCTACGGGCAAGCTCGGTGCACTGATGGATAATTTATTCAAGAGACCGGAAAGCTTCTCACCAAGATCTGCTTTTCGGATCGCGGCAAGGAAGTTCACCCCCTTCTTGAACGCCGTGTTGGAATTTCCATCGCCCGCATCAAATTTCATATCGTCGGGCAGATCATCATGTGTAACACCTGCATTATTCGCAAGAACAAAGACGGAGCGGGCCATTTTCACCCCTTTCAACACACCTTCCCCTGCACCAGGGATCAGCGAAGCTAGATCCAATGCACCAAAATCCAATGCAGCAAACCCCTTGCCGATCCCAGCGAAAATCTTGACCGTTTCGCCCCCCAGTTCCACCGTTGCATCGATTGTTGACTTCGTAATATCGAGCTCATCAAACTTTAGAGTGTTTAATAGCGCAATGTGGCTTAGCGATGGGATCACATCACCCAAAGACAAATCAGGGCTCTTGAGCTTGAACACCCGTATGCCACCACTCCCGTTACCCGTTGATGACTTTTGGGAGGTGTCTTTATTCGTGGATAATGTCGCTTTCGCGCCGGAAGCAAAGTCTATGGAAGCCATTAGCTCTTTGCTTTTCTCGACAAATTTCAGTCCAGATAAACTAACGCCTTTAAATCCCGGCACACCTGATAACTCTGGAAATAATTGAGCGACAGAGATGTGAGACGTATCGGGCGTAACATTAAGCACCATTGATTTTAGTGCTTTAGCGCCACCTGAAGATTTCACTGACACAGCCAAAGTCGCGGTTTCCTTACCAAATGCCAAGTCCGCCGACACGGTATTGTCTTTCACTCCAATCGACTGAATACCGAACAACCCTATACCGGGAACTCCCTTTAGCGGGTCAAGAACATCGGCTAGGCCAACGGGCTTATCCGCGTGCACCACCATTTCACGCGCAGGCCCCGTCGTAAGGCTAAGCACAGCACGAACGTTTCCCAATTCCCCGGTGAGCATGACGTTTTTATCAGCACGACGATAACTCAAATCCTTAAATGCGTACTCATTGATGATGGGTAAACCTTCAAGATTATCAAGCACATCAGAGAGCACAATTTCGTTTTTCGCTTTCAAATCCACAATCAGGTTTTGCAAGCCATTTTTCACATCCAGGCTCAACACACCTGAAGCCCTATGTAGCCGAGCTTCGCCCATAATGGTTTTGGTCTGATGGTTGTAAGATATATCGACCAATCCCAATACATTTACCAAGGGCACGTCGTTTAAATCCTTTAGAACTTGGCCCAATGTCAGCGGGTTATGCGTTGCCTTTAAATCAATGATTGCCGCCTTGCCCCCTTTGGACAAATCCAAGGTCACCTCTGCTTCTGCCTTATTCAGCATACCTGTTCCGGCGAGCATTTTTGTGCGCACATCGTACGTCAATGCCTCAAACGTCAAATCATTGACTATTGGTGCGTCTTTCAGCTCCACAATCACATTTGCTAGGGAAAGGGGTGCCCTCGTCGCCTTTAAACTAAGTTGCGCATCCTCAATCCCCTTTTTAAGATTGACCGTTAACGTTACCTCGGCATCAACTATCTTACCGGTCAGGTCAAATGTTTTGGTATCTAGTCCGTAAGATAGTTTTTCAAAAGCAAAATTGTTGACCAACGGCACATTTCTCATGTTTGTCATGACAGTGCCTAACGCTATAGGCGTTGTGTTGGTGCGCAAAGAAACGACTGCAGCACGCAAACCTTTACTCACATCCAGACTCAGGCTCGTCTCCGCTTCGTTCAACTTTCCGGCCACCTCGATAACTCGATTTCGCGCCTGCAGGCTGAGTTGTTTTACAATCAAGTCCTTCACCAACGGTATATCCCGCAACACAGGGATTGCCGCCCCAAGACGAGCCCGACTATCCGGCGCATCGGAACGCAGAACTACATTTTCTTTAGGAAAGTCGAACAACACACCGAACGGCACATGGTCGATTTCAATATCGGCCTCAGCTTGCAGAGTGCGCTCCTGAAATGTCACCCGGTCAATCCCAAACTCATTCACACCGGGAAGGTCACGTAGGGGGGGTATCAAATCAGATGCGATCAGCGTGCCGATTTCCGGTTCAACATAAAACGCAAGCACATTTTTAGCCGTGAGTTGCGTAAAACGCATACCTTTGCCATTCAGCGTCCCTGTCACGACCACCCGGTCGCTTTGCCTTTGAACGTGCTGAACGACAACTTTTTCCAACGCCTTAAATTTTGTAGCACCGGGAATATGGTCTTCCAAGCTCTCAGCGAATGCAGGCGCCTCTCCACCAATCATAGAAGCACTCAAAAACAACAAAACGCGAGCAAGCTTTAACATACTGCAATTCCTTTATGATTCATAACATGGCGTCCACACATTTTGCGCAAAGCACTACATTCGACCTTTTGTGAACGATGGGCATATCCCTTTGAAAAGGTCCGCTAAAACGCAAACCTCCCCATTTCTCATCGTACAAATTTCAAGATTATCTTTACCGCCCAACTGTCCACCCGTCAGGGCACAATAGCGTTGTTCAGGGGTTGTATACCCTGTCACACGAACACCCCCGACGGGGCAGTCGCCACGCAGCAAGGCCCACTCACCACATTGACGGTTATCATCAAAATGACAGACCCCAAATTCCGCTCCGTTTGGTAAGGTCTCCGTCATGGATTGACCACCAAGCACATTACAATGTGCGCTGGCCGGGTTAGGCAACGTCACCATAGCTAGCGATGACATCGCAAAGCTGGGAACAAGAAGCATAAAACAGATAAATATTGGCGTGTATTTGTTCATAGACGCCTTTTAACAAACCCTCGTTAGCTGAGCGTTAGTACAAACTGTAAGTAGCCTCTTTTTTATGGCAGCTACAGAAGATGGCTTGTTATCAATATGAATCTGTATGGAAAAGTGGAGTTGGATGACCTGTTTTTTCCTGACATGAAGGAGTCACAATTGTCATTAAGTGGCCAGTAAATTACTAGGTCCTGAAGCTAAAACACAAAATTGTTTTTAATAGTCCCGCTTGCATTCACCGTTAGGGCCATTCAATTCATCTTCTGACATAACGTAATAAGGATGAAAATAGATATTGATGCCTCCAATTGACCAACGTCAATTGACATTAATAATGATTCGCATTATCAATACCCCGCACGAACAATCGTGAATATCGAATTTTTATCAACATCCATAAGGGCTTATTGGGTGAACGGTTGAACTTTGCCTAATGTGAGGATTCAAAATGTCAGTTAAGATTAATCTGAAGATGCACCGTAGTGTTTGGGCGATGGCAACCTGTGCCATTGCCTTGGGATCAGCGCAAGGGTATGCGCAGTCTCCTTACGTGGACACAACAAAAATGAAGTCTCATGTCCATATGGGGCCGCCGCCTATTATTACGGCACCCGATCACATTATGGGTCGGGCAGAACATCAGTTCAAACAGGGAACGGTTGAAAACACACCCGGCGCAGCTGATAAGGTAGCGACGGCGAAAAAAACGGCCAAAATATCCTTGGGATATGACGGTGGCATTAAAACAGGGGCAGCCCAAGCCGCCCAACGCGGTGGGTCCGGTTTTGTTATGGGCAGTTTGCGCCGCGATGATGCGGGCAATTATGAAGATCGCAATGGCAATGACCTGCATTTTGGGTACGAACGCACACTGGGGCAGGTCGTTCTGGGCTTAACGCCGAACGCAACTACAGAACTTAAATTTATCGGGGTCATGGATCACATTGATGATGACAAGCAACCCCACCACGCAATGGACCCTCATAAAACGGAACGTCATATCGGCAAAGCATTTTTAACGTTTAAAGATGTGGGTGGCTTTGAGGAATTGCAGACTTATTTTTCCGCAATTGATGTGATGAGACGCGCAGATAACTACACGGTACGTGATGCCACAGGTGCCCGTTTACGGGTGGAAACGGACCGACGCATGTACGAAGGTGGTGCCTCCGGGCGGTTTGAAACAAACGGTTTCACCAATGCGGTTGGCTTCTCCCTTAAAAAAGATGATCACGAGGCAACCCGCTACAATGTGACGCTTGGCGACGTCATCAACTCCTATCGTTTTCCCGATGTGGAGCAAACGGTTGCAAGTTTGTGGGGAGATAGCGAAACGAACTTAGGTGACACAACACGGGCCAAATTCGGCCTGCGATATGATTATCGTAATGCCGAGGCCAACAAGGCCGATATTACACCGACAGGGAACCCCGCGCCTTTTAACATCAGTGCCATGAGCCTTTATCGCATGTATTACGGGGCAACCGATGCCAAAGTTACAGACCATAACATCAGCGCAAAAATGAAGCTGGAACAAGATATTGATCTGTCCAATGGCATGTTGTTTGGGGAAGTCGGTCGTATGGTTCGCTCCCCCGATAACAAGGAACGCTGGCACGCCCTGTCCGGTCCTTCCGCCAACCGCTGGATCGGGAACCCGGATTTGAACCCTGAAAAACACCATAAGGCGGAAATTGGCGTTGAATTCAAAGGTGACGGATATAAGGATTATCAGCGTTCCAACGGTCAAGGCAGCGCGTGGAAAACAAGCTTCAGCACCTATTATGACAAAGTCAGTGATTTCATCACATACGACAAGGCCCGGGGGCAATCCGGTGTATTGTTGGCTGACAATGCGACCATTTCACGCAATGTGGATGCCACCCTGATCGGGGCAAAGGCCGAAGTACAATGGAATGTGAATACCAATTTGGCCACACGACTGGTTGCCACTTATACCTATGGCGATAATGACAGCGACAATCGCCCCCTTTATCAGGTCCGTCCGTTTGAAACCTATTGGCTGGTTGATTACACCGATGACCTGGATGTTATTGGCACATGGAATGTCGGATCAAAATTACGTTTCTCCGGTCGCCAATCCCGATTGGATGATGATGCGACAACCGGGTTAGGCATGGATACAGACGGTACATCCGGTGCTTTTGCCACACTTGATCTTTATGGTGGTGTGCAGCTGTACAATCAGGTTGGTCTAAGTCTTGGCGTCGATAACGTATTTGACAAAGAATATAACGAACACATCACCGGGGAACATATTGCCAATACGGCCCGCGCGGCTGTGGATGCCCCCGGGCGGACATTCTACGTGCGCGCTGTTGCAAACTTCTAAACAAGGATATTGAAGATGACTGAACTTTCACGTCGCAAATTATTAGGGGTCGGTGCGGCAGCTCTCACATGCAGTGCTTTTCCGGGCCTTGCCTTTGGGGCAACCGAAAGATTACGCGATTTGACCTTATGGGGACCGCCTGTCGGGCCATCCGTCGCCTTGGCCCATTTGGCACAAAAAGGCAAAACACGTGCCTTGGTCGATAATCTGAGCTTCAAGGCATGGCGCACACCGGATCAACTGCGATCCGGTATCGTATCCGGGGATATGCAAGTCAGCGGTGTTCCAAGTTATGTGGGTGCAAACCTTTATAACAAAGGACTGCCTGTTCGCATGCTCAATATAATGACATGGGGCTTGCTTTATATGATGTCGTCGGATGACACTGTGTCCAAGCTGGAAGACATTGCCGGTAAGACAGTCACCATGCCGTTTAAAAACGATATGCCCGATCTGGTTTTCCGATATATCACGGCCAAGGCCGGGATGAAGCCTGGCAAAGATTTTAATCTGGTTTATGCGACCACCCCGATGGAAGTCGTCCAGATGATGATGGTGGGCAAAGCTGATATTGTCATCCTGCCGGAACCGGCTGCAACAGCAACCATTTTGAAAGGTAAAATGAATGCTCGCAGTATCCGCCGTGTCCTAGACATTCAACAGGAATGGGGCGTTGCCACCAATGGTGCGGCCCGTATTCCTCAGGCAGGTTTGTTGGTGAACGCTGATTTGGCAGATAAACATATGGATGTTTTAAGAACCTTGCAGGCCGATTGCATCCGTTCTTCCCAATGGGCGTTAAACAATCCGGTAGATGCAGGCGTCATTGCCGAAGACCATTTGGGTGTTAAAGCCGCGGTGACAGAACTTTCCATGCCTTATGTCAATCTTGAAACCACATTAGCACTGGATGCCAAGGCAGAGATCGAAGCCTTCTTTACACGTCTGGCGGAACTGTCACCAAAAATTATTGGTGGCAAACTGCCGGATGCTGGTTTCTATCTCGGACTTTAGGGAACGCACAACGTTTCATGACATATTTTAAGGCATGCCTTCATTATATCTGGGGGGGCTGGGGCGCCATAAGCAGCTTATTATTGCTTATGGCGCTTTGGGAGTTTGGGAACACTCTTTACGGCAGTTTTATTCTTCCCACACCGATTGAAACTTTCCATGCCCTGTGGGCTGCATTGAAAGAGGAAAACGGTTGGACTTACGTATTGATTACGACATCACGTGCGTTAAGCGGATTTATCCTGTCCGTTGTTGTTGGCAGCGCCTTGGGTATATTGGCGGGCCTGTCCATGACACCGCACGGGCTGCACGCCCGATTGTCACATTTCTGATGGGGGTGCCGCCGATTTCATGGATCGTGCTAGCTCTGCTTTGGTTCGGGATGGGTGGGGCTACCCCGGTTTTTACAGTTGTCGTGACCACGCTACCTTTAACCTTTGCCGCCGCCGTGCAAGGCACACGTACCCTTGATCGACGTTTTTTGGATATGAGTATGGTTTTCAATGTCCCATTGACCATGAAATTATGGGATTTTTACCTCCCCCATATTTTATCCTATTTATTTCCCGCATGGATCACCGCCCTTGGGATGGCCTGGAAAGTCACCATCATGGCAGAATTGCTGGCAAGCAACGAAGGCATCGGGGCCGGCATGGCTCTGGCCCGGGTTAATCTGGAAACCGCAACCGCAATGGGCTGGATCATGGCAACTGTTATTTTGTTATTGGGTTTTGAATATTTGTTTCTGGAACCCTTGAAACGCCACCTTGAATCCTGGCGTCAGGATGAAACATCGTTGGGGATGAAATAATGCTTTCATTGTCCCAAATCACCCATAAATATATGTTCGACAATGTGGTGGAAAATGTTTCCTTAAACGTCAACAAAGGAGAGGTCGTCTCACTGGTTGGTCCCTCCGGTTGCGGCAAGACGACTTTATTGGCCATATGTGCCGGATTGATTGACCCCAGCGAAGGAAAGATTAAAAACGAATTTGACTGTACCTCTATGGTCTTTCAGGAAGACCGTTTACTGCCGTGGCGCAAGGCCTGGCAAAATATTGCAATGGGATTAAAAGCGCGTGGGGTCGGACGTTTCAAACAGCGCACCCATGCTGACAAAATAGCTCAACGTCTGCGTTTAACCCCGGATGATTTGGAAAAATACCCGGATGAGCTTAGTGGCGGCATGCGCCAACGGGTCGCCATTGGTCGGGCATTGGCCATTTCCCCCGACCTGTTGTTGCTGGATGAACCGTTCAGCGCACTCGATATCGGCCTGCGTCGCGAACTTCAGGATCTTGTGATGGAACAAATTCACAACAATGATTTAACGGCAGTCTTTATCACCCATGATTTGTTGGAAGCTGTCCGTATCAGCTCGCGCATACTGGTGTTTAAACCGGAACCGGGGCGCATTATTCGTGAAATTAAAATCGATATTCCTTTTGAAGAACGAACCGACAGCTTTGTCTATCAACGGGTGGGGCAACTCTTGGAAGAAGATGACGTGCGTACGGCCTTTGACCTAATGAACGAGGAACACGCCTTATGAAAATAGACCTCGGCTTTATCTTCCAATGGGGGTTTCGCCCCTTTTTCATTCTTTCCGGCCTATCTGCAATTGGATTGCTGGCCTATTGGCTGCTGGTCTTGAAAGGAATTGCCTTCACACCAGAAACGATATCCCTTTCAGATTGGCATGCCCATGAAATGATTTTTGGTTTTGGTGCCGCTGCCTTGGCAGGTTTTTTATTAACCGCTATTCCTGAATGGACAGGGGCGACACATTTACAAGGTCGCGGACTGGCTTTATATGTCGGTTTATGGCTTTTCGGGCGGCTGTCTGTTGCCTTGATTGATCTTCTGCCCTTGTTTTTGGTTGGGCTGCTTAATGTGGCCTTTCCCCTTATACTGGCTTGGCATACGCTACCCCATCTGATGAAAGAAAGCGGCAAGCGTCATCATATTTTCATTCCCATGATATGCCTGTTTATCGGGGCACAAATCGCTGTTTACCTTGGTTGGTCCGGGGTAGGTGAAGATTTTGAACTGTCTCGGCGTGCTTTACTGGGCGGTGTATACGCACTTATCTTTGGGATTATCATTACATCCACCCGGATTTCGGTGGTGGTGATCCGTCTGGCCTTAGATGAACAGAACGATCAAGACAGTTTATTTCGCCCCTATCCTTATCGACGCAACCTCGCCAGCGTGACCTTTTTATTTTTTGCCGCTGCAGATATCATCATACCTGAAACCTCTATTATGGGATGGTTTGCCTTGGCT
>Ga0209578_10002058_pt1 | contig 17297 bp, 9 predicted proteins | sample tdAd472_FD_187127 | JGI IMG/M metagenome (GOLD analysis project Ga0209578, IMG submission 187127) | Marine sediment microbial communities from the Atlantic coast under amendment with organic carbon and nitrate - tdAd47.2 (SPAdes)... | ecosystem: Environmental > Aquatic > Marine > Coastal >...
CGTCGGCGACCCGTGGGCCGTCTGGGTGTCCGAGATCATGCTCCAGCAGACCCGGGTCGCCACCGTGCGCGGGTACTACGAACGGTGGATGGAGCGGTTCCCCACGGTCCGCGCGCTGGCCGAGGCCGACATCGATGACGTGCTCGCTGCGTGGCAGGGGCTCGGATACTACAGCCGCGCCCGCAACCTGCACCGCGCCGCCCGTGCCGTGGTGGAGTCCCACGACGGCGAGATCCCGGACGACGTCGACGGCCTGCGCGCCCTGCCCGGCGTCGGCCCCTACACGGCGGGGGCCATCGCCTCGATCGCGTTCGGGCGCCGTGCGGCCCTCGTCGACGGCAACGTGATCCGCGTCGTCGCGCGTCTGCTGGGGATCGACGACGACATGCGGCGGTCGGCCGGGCAACGGGCGGTGTGGGCATGGTGCGAGTCTGCCGTGCCTGCGGAGACACCCGGGGACTTCAACCAGGCCCTCATGGAGCTCGGCGCCACGGTCTGCACGCCCCGCGCCGTACGCTGCGAACGGTGCCCGGTCGCCAGCGACTGCGTCGCACTCGCCGACGACCGGGTCGACGCGCTGCCGGTGAAGGGCCCGCGCACGCCGCCCCGGGTCGAGAAGCGCGTCGCCCTCGTCGCCCGAGACGACGCGGGTCGCGTGCTCGTCGCCCAGCGACCGAGCACCGGCCTGCTCGCGGGCCTGTGGGAGTTCCCGCTCCTCACGCCCGAGGACCTCGACCCGCAGATCCGGTCCATCGTCGGCGAGGTCGCGTCCTCGACCACGCTGGCAGACGTCGTGCACGTGTTCTCGCACATCCACCTGACCGCGACGCCCGTCGCCGTCACGGTGTCGACGCCGCCCGATGCGCCGGGGCTCGAGGCCTACGCCCGCACACGCTGGGTGGACCCGACGGAGCTCGACGCGCTGGCTCGTTCACGGCTCATGCAGAAGCTCCAGGCCGCGGTCCGCGACGGCCAGCAGGGCCTGATCTTCGGTTGAAATGACGCGGGGTTCGTGACACGTTGCGCCCCCCTCGGGCGGCCGACGAGACCCCTCGCCCATCGCCGCCCCTGTTCGGAGGATCCCGCCGTGAGCGCCCACGACGAAACCGCGTCCCCGCCCCGTCGGGTGTGGATCGAAACCTACGGCTGCCAGATGAACGTCGCGGACACCGAGCTGATGTTCGGTCAGCTCCGCGGCACCGGGTACGAGATCGCCGAGCGGCTGGACGAAGCCGACGTGATCCTGCTGAACACCTGCGCCGTCCGCGAGAAGGCCGAAGAGCGCATCTACGGACGCGCGTCCCAGCTCCTGCGGTTCAAGTACACCCGCCCGGACCTCGTGCTCGGCATCACCGGATGCATGGCGGAGCACCTCAAGGACCGCATCATCGAACGCGCGCCCTATGTCGACCTCGTCGTCGGACCGGACGCCTACCGACGGTTGCCGGACCTGCTCGACCAGGTGGGCGGCGACCACCCGGTGATCGACACGCGCCTCGACAAGAACGAGACGTACGAAGGCCTCGTCGCCTCTCGGGGCGAAGGGGTGTCCGGCTGGATCACAATCCAGCGCGGCTGCGACAAGTTCTGCACGTTCTGCATCGTTCCCTACACCCGCGGTCGCGAGCGTGGCACCCCGCCACGTGAAGTGCTGCGGCAGGCGCGTGAGCTCGCAGCCATGGGCTACCGCGAGGTCACCCTGCTGGGGCAGACGGTGAACTCGTACCGGTACGAGGACGTGGACTTCGCCGACCTGCTGCGCGCCGTGTCCGAGGTCGATGGGATTGACCGCATCCGGTACACGTCGCCCTACCCGGTCGACTTCACGCCGAAGCTCATCGAGACGCTGGCCGAGCTCGACAAGGTCCCGAACTACCTGCACCTGCCGGTGCAGTCGGGCTGCAACGACGTCCTCGGGCGGATGAAGCGCGGCTACACGGTCGAAGACTTCCGGACGATCGTCACCGACCTGCGCACCGCGATGCCCGACATTGCCCTGTCCACGGACGTCATCGTCGGGTTCCCGGACGAGACGGACGAGGAGTACGAGCGCACGGTCGACCTGATGAAGGACATCGGGTTCGATTTCGCCTTCCTCTTCGCCTACTCCGAGCGCGAAGGCACCTTCGCGTCGAAGCGCATCCCGGACACCGTCCCGCAGGCGGTGAAGAAGGAGCGCCTGCAGCGCATCATCCAGCTGCAGGAGGCCTCGAGCGCAGTGCGATACGGCGCCCGGGTCGGGACGACGGTCGACGTGCTCGTCGAAGGGCCTTCGAAGCGAGACCCGAACCACCGGTTCGGCAAGTCCGGCGACTTCAAGACGACGGTGTTCCCCGGCGTCCCCGGCGCAGACGCCGGCGCGATGGTCACCGTCGAGATCGAGTCGGCGACGAGTCACTCTCTGTTCGGGCGAGCCGTCCGCGTCGACGGCGTCCCTGTATCGACCGAGGCGTGACATGAAGCGCATCGTCCTCGTCCGCCACGGGCAGAGCACTTTCAACCTCGAGCATCGCTTCAGCGGCTGGTCGAATCCGGACCTCACGGACCTCGGGCGGTGGCAGGCCGAACAGGTCGGGCCGCGGCTCGCCGCCTGGACCTTCGATTCGGTCTGGTCGTCCGACCTGCTGCGCGCGGCAAACACGGCACGAATCGCGTGGGGCGAGCCCCGCATCGACGAGCGCCTCCGCGAGATCAACTTCGGCGAACTCGAAGGCATGACCTGGCCCGAGATGCCGGAGTCGCTTCGTGAGCGCGTGAAGGACTTCGAAGGATTCCGTGCCCCAGGTGGAGAGTCGATTGTCGATCTCCGCGACCGCGTCCACGCGTTCCTCGATGAGCTTCCGGACGGCACGCACCTCGCGTTCTGCCACGGCGGCGTCGTACGTGTGCTGCTCGCCGAGCTCGGTCACGCCGAGTTCGTCCGCAACGCCTCGATTGCCGAGATCACCTGGAAGCCGCGCACCCTCGTTCAGGTCATCCCCGGACCCGTCCGCGACGAGCCGTCAACATGACGAAGGTCGCTTCGTCCGCACTATGCCTCATCGCACTGTTCGCGATTCTGGCTCCAAACCGCGCCGACGCGCAGTCGCGGTATGTCACGTGGGTCGCCGACGGCGACCGGGTCTGGAGCGCGTGGCTCGTTGCAGACGATGAAGCGACGTACGAAGTCGTCGCCGAGCGAGAGGGGCTCTGGCTCGGATCGCCCGATGGCCTGTGGGAGGCCACCGAGGTCGCCCGCCCCGGGCGCGAACTCTTCTGCCAGTGCGAAGGCTGGGACGGGTTCTCCGAACCGCCGGATGCATGCATCTATGACGTCCCCGTGGTGACACCGGGGCTCGTGCATCTCGATGACGGCATCGACCTGCGCGCCGACGCAGATGCCGCGGACCTCACGACGTGGGGCCAGTCGCATCGAAGCTGGACCCTGCGCGGGACCGTCGGTCCGCTCGTCTTTCTCGAGCGGTGCATCGACGAGACCGCGTGCGGGTCCGCCCACCCGTCGACGACGTGTCGCTTCGAGCTGTGGAACATCGCGTTGCAATCGCCCGTGCCGATCGACGAGATCTTCGATGACGGCCGCGTCCCCGACGTGCTCTATGACCGTGCGATGGCGGCCTTTGCCGCCCGAGACGGCGTGCACATCGAGCCCGGCGAGGTGTTCGCCACGGCGGCGAGGGTGGCCTGGGACGCAGAAGGCGCTCTGCGCCTCTTCGTTCAGTTTACGATGCCCGCGTCGTACGCCGACTCGGACGGAAGCTGGTCGAGCTACTCCCGGTCCCTCGAGCTCGAAGCCGAGCTCCCGGAGCTGCTCCGCACGCAACGCCACACCCCGGACGCCGTCCGCGGCTTCTGGGCGGATCGCGTTGCGCCGGGCACCCAGCGCGGATGGAGCCGGATCCCGGCGCCGTAGGCCCTTCGGGCGGCGCGGGGCGCCCCCCAGACGATGCAATCCTCCGGATGATTCGAAACGAAGGCGAGGGCGCCCCGGGGGGGGGCGCCCTCGAGACGTCTGTTGCATGCGCGCAACGCGGGCGGCGCGGGGCGCCGCCCCTGAGGATGACACCGCGCCTCAGGGGCGGCGCCCCGCGCCGCCCAGACGATGCAATCCTCCGGATGATTCGAAACGAAGGCGGGGGCGCCCCGGGGGGTCGCCATCGAGACGTCTGTTGCATGCGCGCAACGCGGGCGGCGCGGGGCGCCGCCCCTGAGGATGACATCGCGCCTCAGGGGCGGCGCCCCGCGCCGCCCAGACGATGCAATCCTCCGGATGATTCGAGGCCGCGCATCGTAGGGATGACTCGAGGCCACGCCACGACGGCAAAAACGCAGCAACCCCGCCTGCGTGTGCAGACGGGGTTGTGCAAAGGGTGCCGGCGGCGACCTACTCTCCCACACAGTCTCCCGTGCAGTACCATCGGCGCTGGAGGGCTTGACGACCGAGTTCGGGATGGGATCGGGTAGTGCCCCTCCGCGATAACCACCGGCATAAGGTGGTGCGAAGAAGTGACGACCGCGCTGCATGGCGCGGGGCAGTGGCAAGAGACAGAGAGAGGCTTCACGCAGTCGAGGCTGCGGGGTCGAAAGCCGTCAGGGAGCGGGGTGTATGAGGAGGCAAACAAGCCGATCGGTCGATTAGTACCGCTCGGCTACACGTGTTACCACGCTTCGACCTGCGGCCTATCTACGTCGTCGTCTCCGACGGACCTTCAGGGAGTCCTGATCTTGAGCGGGGCTTCCCACTTAGATGCTTTCAGTGGTTATCCTTTCCGAACGTAGCTACCCGGCGGTGCTCCTGGCGGAACAACCGGTACACCAGCGGTTCGTCCATCCCGGTCCTCTCGTACTAAGGACAGATGCTCTCAAGACTCCTACGCCCACGGCAGATAGGGACCGAACTGTCTCACGACGTTCTGAACCCAGCTCGCGTACCGCTTTAATTGGCGAACAGCCAAACCCTTGGGACCTGCTCCAGCCCCAGGATGCGATGAGCCGACATCGAGGTGCCAAACCTCCCCGTCGATGTGAACTCTTGGGGGAGATCAGCCTGTTATCCCCGGAGTACCTTTTATCCGTTGAGCGATGGCCCTTCCATGCGGGACCACCGGATCACTAAGACCTGCTTTCGCACCTGCTCGACCCGTCGGTCTCACAGTCAAGCTCCCTTGTGCCTTTACACTCTGCGGCCGGTTTCCGATCGGCCTGAGGGAACCTTTGTGCGCCTCCGTTACTCTTTGGGAGGCGACCGCCCCAGTCAAACTGCCCACCAGACAGGGTCCCTGCTCCGGGTTCACGGAGCGAGGTTAGGCATCCAGACACATCAGGGTGGTATTTCAAGGACGACTCCACCGATGCTGGCGCACCGGCTTCAAAGTCTCCCACCTATCCTACACAGACATGCCCGAATGCCACTGCCAAGCTGCAGTAAAGGTTCACGGGGTCTTTCCGTCTTGCCGTGGGTAGACGGCATCTTCACCGCCAGTTCAATTTCGCTGAGTCCCTGGTTGAGACAGTGTGGAAGTCGTTACGCCATTCGTGCAGGTCGGAACTTACCCGACAAGGAATTTCGCTACCTTAGGACCGTTATAGTTACGGCCGCCGTTTACCGGGGCTTCGATTCGGAGCTCTCACCCCTCCTCTTAACCTTCCGGCACCGGGCAGGCGTCAGACCCTATACGTCGTCTTGTCGACTTCGCAGAGTCCTGTGTTTTTGGTAAACAGTCGCTACCACCTGGTCACTGCGGCCCAGTGCAGCTCGGAGCGCGAAGCTCGTCACCATCCCGGGCGCACCTTCTCCCGAAGTTACGGTGCCAGTTTGCCGAGTTCCTTAACCAGAGTTCTCTCACGCGCCTTGGGATTCTCACCCCACCTACCTGTGTTGGTTTCCGGTACGGGCGGCCTCAAAGCTCCACGCGCAGCTTTTCTCGGAAGTGTGGCATCCAGCAGTTGGTGAACCCGTGGGTTCGTCCTCATCCCCTCTCGGCGTTGCCTCCGCGTTTGTGTCTGTCGACTCCTACGGTGACCGCCTACCGGGTTGAACCGACAATCCAATCGTCGGCTGCTGTAGCCTGCTTCGTCCCTGCTCGTTTCAACGCTAAAAGGCCGGTGCAGGAATATTAACCTGCTTGCCATCGTCTACGCCGTTCGGCCTCGACTTAGGTCCCGACTGACCCCGGGAGGACGAGCCTGGCCCGGGAAACCTGAGGTTTTCGGCGAGCGGGATTCTCACCCGCTTTATCGCTACTCATGCCTGCATCTGCACTTCCATACAGTCCAGCCGTCCTCGTCGGTCGACCTTCACCCCGTATGGAAAGCTCCCCTACCACTCGACAGAATCGAGTCCGTAGCTTCGGTATTCAGCTTAGCCCCGGTACATTTTCGGCGCAGGTTCACTTGACCAGTGAGCTATTACGCTTTCTTTCAAGGGTGGCTGCTTCTAAGCCAACCTCCTGGTTGTCTGTGCGCTCCCACATCCTTTCCCACTGAGCTGAATTCAGGGACCTTAGCTGACGGTCTGGGTTGTTTCCCTCTCGTCGTTGGACTTTATCACCCAACGGCTGTCTCCCGCGCTCATATTCAACCGGCATTCGGAGTTTGACTGGGGTTGGTAAGCTGGTGGGCCCCCTAGCCCAATCAGTGCTCTACCTCCGGCGAACCAGCGCGAGGCTATACCTAAATATATTTCGGGGAGAACCAGCTATCTCCAAGTTTGATTGGCCTTTCACCCCTATCCACAGCTCATCCCCCGAATTTTCAACTTCGGTGGGTTCGGTCCTCCATTCCGTTTTACCGAAACTTCAACCTGGCCATGGATAGATCACTTGGTTTCGGGTCTACACCGTACAACTGAACGCCCTGTTCAGACTCGCTTTCGCTGCGGCTCCGTCTGACGACTTAACCTTGCTGCACAGCATAACTCGCAGGCTCATTATGCAAAAGGCACGCCGTCACCCGCATAAGGGGCTCCGACTGCTTGTAGGCTCACGGTTTCAGGGTCTCTTTCACTCCCCTCACAGGGGTGCTTTTCACCTTTCCCTCACGGTACTGGTTCACTATCGGTCGTCAGGGAGTATTTAGCCTTACGAGATGGTCCTCGCAGATTCCCTCGGGGTTCCACGTGTCCCGAGGTACTCGGGTGCCAGATAGAGCAGCTACAGGTTTCGGATACGGGGCTCTCACCCTTTGCAGCCGGCCTTCCCAGACCGTTCTCCTACCCTTGCTGTCTCACGACTCTGGTCCCACAACCCCACACCGGCAAGCCGATGTGGTTTGGGCTGTTCCCGTTTCGCTCACCACTACTCGGGGAATCGAGATTTCTTTCCTCTCCTACGGGTACTGAGATGTTTCAGTTCCCCGCGTTCGCCTCCACATGCCTATGTATTCAGCATGGGATACTGGCCCATAACGGCCAGTGGGTTTCCCCATTCGGACATCTCCGGATCATCGCCTGTTCGCGGCTCCCCGAAGCTTATCGCAGCGTACCACGTCCTTCATCGCCTCCTGACGCCAAGGCATCCACCGTGAGCCCTTCATAGCTTGATTGCCGTTCATCCTCATACACCCGAGATAACGCCTCGAGCCGAAGCTCGCTGCGCACCTCTACTCGGGTGTCGCGTGAATTCGAATCGAACTGACGCCACGCGTTCGGTGAGTCCGAAGACTCAACCGGGCAGTTGGCGTCAGCCGTGACCGAAATCACGCCCCACGCTCCCTGCCGGCCTCCGACCGCGCAGCCTCGACGAGCCCGCGTTGTGATCCGCGAGCTCGCTGTGAAGTTCTCTCTCTTTCGTAACCAGCCGCCTTCGGGGACGAATCCCGTCCAGAGGCTGGCGTCTTGCCTTGCTCACGACGCTCGAGAAGTGCGGACGAATCCGCGTCTCGCTCGTCGTGTCGTTTGTCTTCTTCGGATGTCAAAGAGGGGTCGCGATGCGACGCCCTGAAAGCTGAACCGGGCAGGCTCGTCCTCGAGAGGACGACTCGGATGCGACAGCGTGAGGAGGATGAACCGTCGAAGTGGACACGCGTCCGTCACCGTCCGCCCCGAGGGGTGAACGATGCGTCCGTAGTGTGCCATCGACTCCGTATAGGAGGTGATCCAGCCGCAGGTTCCCCTACGGCTACCTTGTTACGACTTCACCCCAGTTACCAGTCAGACCTTCGGCGCCTCCTTCCCGAGGGTTCGGCCGACGACTTCTGGTCCAACTGACTTCCATGGTGTGACGGGCGGTGTGTACAAGGCCCGGGAACGTATTCACCGCGGCATGCTGATCCGCGATTACTAGCGATTCCGGCTTCATGCAGTCGAGTTGCAGACTACAATCCGAACTGAGACCGGCTTTTTCTGATTGGCTGACTCTCGCGAGCTCGCAACAGATTGTACCGGCCATTGTAGCACGTGTGTAGCCCCGGGCATAAGGGCCATGAGGACTTGACGTCATCCCCACCTTCCTCCGGTTTCACACCGGCAGTCTCCCCAGAGTTCCCGACCGAATCGCTGGTAACTGAGGACAAGGGTTGCGCTCGTTGCGGGACTTAACCCAACATCTCACGACACGAGCTGACGACAGCCATGCAGCACCTGTCACCTGGTTCCCCGAGGGGCACTCCCGTATCTCTACAGGATTCCAGGGATGTCAAACCCGGGTAAGGTTCTGCGCGTTGCTTCGAATTAAACCACATGCTCCACCGCTTGTGCGGGCCCCCGTCAATTCCTTTGAGTTTTAATCTTGCGACCGTACTCCCCAGGCGGTTCACTTAATGCGTTAACTTCGTCAGCGACGAGGTTCATGTCGCCGCCAACCAGTGAACATCGTTTACGGCGTGGACTACCAGGGTATCTAATCCTGTTTGCTACCCACGCTTTCGCACCTCAGCGTCAGTCCTCGGCCAGGAAGTCGCCTTCGCCGCCGGTGTTCCTCCTGATATCTACGGATTTCACCCCTACACCAGGAATTCCACTTCCCCCTCCGGGACTCGAGCCAGCCGGTTTCGAGCGCAGTTCCGGGGTTGAGCCCCGGGCTTTCACACCCGACCTTGCAGGCCGCCTACGCGCGCTTTACGCCCAATGATTCCGAACAACGTTTGCACCCTCCGTATTACCGCGGCTGCTGGCACGGAGTTAGCCGGTGCTTCCTTTGGAGGTACCGTCAAAATTCGTCCCTCCTGACAGGGCTTTACGACCCTGGGGCCTTCATCACCCACGCGGCGTTGCTGCGTCAGACTTTCGTCCATTGCGCAAGATTCCCCACTGCTGCCTCCCGTAGGAGTCCGGGCCGTGTCTCAGTCCCGGTGTGGCTGATCATCCTCTCAGACCAGCTACCCATCTCAGACATGGTGAGCCGTTACCTCACCATCTATCTAATGGGACGCGAGCCCATCCCAGGGCGTAACCTTTTCCCACTGCACCATGCGGTGCCGTGGGCTTATCCGGTGTTAGCTCCCCTTTCGAAGAGTTATCCCGGACCCTGGGGCAGGTTGCTCACGTGTTACTCACCCGTGCGCCGCTCTACTCTCCCACCGAAGCGAGATTTCGCGCTCGACTTGCATGTGTTAAGCACGCCGCCAACGTTCGTTCTGAGCCAGGATCAAACTCGCCAGTTGAAAGGTTCCACCAGAGCCGAAGCTCCAGGGATTTTGTGCTTTCACCCTCATCGACGGGTCACCCCTGCCGAATCGGGACGAGTCCGGCGACCGAAGCCACCGGATCCTGATGGTCGCCGCATCGGTCTCCACCGACGCGGACTTTTTCTTCTCTCCCGCACGCTGTCTTTTGCATCCGCGACGACTTTCGTCATCGCCTGCTCGATTCAGTTTTCAAAGAGCCACAGCGGTGTAACCCACTGTCCTGCCGCCGGTTTTCGGCCCCGGTTGTTGCCGGGGTCCCTTGCGACGGGAGGCGGAAGATACCCGATCGAGGCCGAAGGTCAAGCTCTCAATGCACCTTTTTTCGGATTCGTTGCAGTGCGCTGAAATCGCTTCGCTTTTCGAGGCGGCTACGACTCCATCGGCGTCTCGCCGGCCCATTCCAGCTGCCTCAGAGCCTCCCAGGCGACGATCCCGACCGCGTTTGCGAGGTTCAGACTCCGCACATCGGACGTCGTGGGGATCCTCAGCTGACGGTCGTCCCAGCGGTCACAGAACGCCTGTGGCAGGCCTGCGCTCTCACGGCCGAACACGAAGACAGTGCCCTGCGGCAGCGACGCCTCCCGATACAGGGTCCGACCACGCTTGGTGAGGAGCCACGTGCGCTCTCGCGGCAGCATCGCCTCGAGCGCGTCCAGGCTCGGGTGGACCGAGAGGCGCACGGCGGGCCAGTAGTCGAGCCCGGCGCGTTTCAGGTAGCGATCCGCCAGGATGAACCCCGTCGGTTCGACGAAGTGGAGCCACGCGCGCGCCCCGGCGCACAGGCGCGCGACGCTGCCTGCGTTCTGCGGGATCTCGGGCTCGACGAGCACGATGTGCATGTGGACGTCGTCCGTGAGCGCGAAACTCGGCGGCGACAGGACGATCTGTGGGCGGGGGCCGGGCATGGGCAGAGCTTGACCGGGGTGGTGCCGCGCCTGAACATCGGCGGCGGCACCCCACGATGAGGCGGACCATGCCCAGCGGTCAACCCGACGATCCCGGCCGACGCGCACGCGAGCGATTCATGGACCTCGTGCTCCGCGAGGCGTTCGATGATGCCGCCGTCGCCGAGCTCGCAGCGTTCGGACTGGCGGCGACGCCCGGACTGGCCGAAGGCGCGGCGCTCGACGATCCCCGGGCTCGCCGGCTCGCGCTGCGGGCCCTTGCGTTGATTCCGTCCCGCAAGGCGATCGCCACGCTTCTGAACGCGGCCGAGTCCGAGACCGGCGACCCGGAGCTCGCGGCGATCTGCCTGCGTGGCGCTATCGCAGCGCTGACGCCCGATGACGCGCCGAAAGTCCGAGACTTCCTGCTCGCTCGGCTGGACAGCGACGATGCCTTCGTGCGGGCGGCCGCCATTGACGGGCTGGCGAAGGTCCGCGCCGACGACATCCGGGACCGGCTCCTTGCCCTGGCCGCCGACGATCACCCGTTCGTGGCCGAGCGGGCCACAGCTGCGCTGGGCGGGCCACCGGACGTCGAAGGGGGGGACGACGACACCCTGCTCGCTGCGCTCGCAGCAGCCGAAGCGCCGGTTCGACAGCGCGCCGTCGATCGCCTGCTCGCCCGCGACGACGCCGACGCGTTCATCACCGCCCATCTCGGGATCGACCACCGACGGATCCGCCGGTCACTGACCGAGGCAGCGATCGCTCGGTCTTCGCCGGCGCTCTACGAGGCGCTGGCGACCCGGATCGAGGATCCCGAGGTCGATGACGATGAACGCGCGCGGGCCCTGCGCGCGCTTCGGCCCGGGGACGAACAGGACGACGAGATCCACGAAAAGCGACTCACTCGATTCGGACGTAGCCCGGACCTCTTTGTGCGCGCGTCCGCCGCCGTGGCCGCCCTCTCTTCGAACCGGCGGGCAACACGAGAGGTCGCCGCGCGTGCGCTGCGGGACCGCGACGTCCACGTGCGCGAGACGGTCGCGAAGGCGTTCGCCGCCGATGCCGACTCGCTCGGCGGCGCCGTCTTGCCGATGGTGATCGACGAGATCCGGCGGCTCGCGACGGAGGCCCGGGGGCCGGACGACGAACGTGTCGCGAGCCTTCTGATTCGTGGACTGGAGTCTGCGGTACGCTCGGGTGCGTGGGTCGACGACCGCGCGGCCACCGCCGTTTCGCCGTGGATTCGCGCTTTCGGAGCGACGACCCGGGATGCGGCGCGGTCCTGCTATGATGCGATTCGTGGCGCCGATGCGGCGACGAACGAGACCGAGTCGACGTCGATCGAGCAGGACCTCGCGAGCGATGACGACGCGCGCGTGCAGCTCGGTCTCGAGCGGCTCGTCGAAGGGGACGCGAGTCTCGCCGAAGCGCACGTCGATGCCCTGCTCGAGTTGCTCTATCGCGCCTCTCCCGAGTGGCAGGCGTCAATCGCGACGATCCTCGGTCGTACGACGTCTGCCCGAGCGCGGCGCGCGACCGAGCGCCTGGCCCGATCGGAGGACGACTCGGTGGCAGCGGCCGCTCGGGCCGCCCTCGCGTCGACGCCGGCGACCCCCGTCACGGACGCTGCGGGCCACGGGTCGACATCGGGACCGGCACCGACCGGTACCAGCGCGTCCGACGACAATCCGTACGCGCCACCGGCTACGCCGGACGCCCCCCTGCCGCCCTCGAAGTCCTGGGGCGAACCGTGGCAGTAACGGCCCGATGCATCGCATTCGTGCTCGCCTCGCTCGCCGCGCTCGTGCCCGGCGTGGCGTCTGCGCAGGGATTCCTCGAGGGCGTGCAGCAGTCGACAGATGACGCGCGCGGCGAACCGTCGGACCCGCTCTCGATCGGCTTCTCGGTCGAAGGCAGCGTCGACACGGCGTTTTTCGCGCACGAGGACTTCGGGTTCGGGTTCTATACCCTCGAAGGGATCGTTCGCGATTCGACGCAACGCATCGCCGATGCCGGCCGATGGACCGCCGAGCTGACCACGCTGTCGACCGGCGACGCGGTCGCCCGAGCGCTGCCGTGGTTCGTGCTGCTCACGCTGCTCGGCCTGACGATCGCGTACGACGCCCGCGTGCGGCGGTGGTTCGAGGAACAGGCGCGCAAGGCTGGCGCTGCACGGGACGACGAGCCTGCCTGGCGCATCGCGGTGCGCCGTGGCTTGATCCGCACCGCGGGGCGCCTCGTGCTGCCGACGCTGCTGTGGATGCTCTCGTACGTGCCGGTGCAGGGGCTCTTCGACAGCGCGCCGTGGACCCGCGCGCTGAGCAACGTGCTGCAGCTGTTCATCGTCTATCGCGGGCTACAGACCCTGGTCGAAGAGGCGCTCACCGGCGACTACTTCCCCGTGCCCGAGGAGACGGGGCGACGGCTGCGGCGAGTGATCGTGTCGTCGATGCGTTTCGTCGTCGGGTTCGGCGCGCTGACGCTCTTTCTGCGCGAGATCGAATACCGAGAGGACGCGTGGGCGCTGTCGCAGACGCTCTTTCGCGTGTCCGTCACCGTTCTGAGCGTCCGGCTCTTCTCGATCCAGACGCCACTCTTGAGCCTGCTGCCCGAAGAGGGATCGGAGCGCTACCAGCGGTTTCGCACGCTCTTCGCTCGATCGCTGAGGTACTTCCTCGTCTTCAGTGTCCTGCTGCTCGCGCTGTGGAGCCTCGGGTTCCGACGCGCGGCAGCGACGATCCTGGTTCGCTCGTACCTGATCGTCGGGTTGCTGGTCGGCGGCGCGCTCGCTCAGCGGTGGTACGAGGCGCGGATGCGGCGGCTGACGGACGCCGACACGTCGCTGGTGTCTGCCGTGCTGCGTCACACCGACTCGTTCGCGCGCACGGTGGTGTACATCGCGTTCGGATCGGCGCTGCTCATGCTGCTGGGGCTGTACGAGCCGCTGCTGGCGCTGCTCGATGCGCTGCGTGTGACGATCGGGACGTCACCGATCACGTTGCTGAATCTGCTGAAGGGCCTCGCGATCATCTCGGTCGCGATCCTCGTGTCGCGCGTGTTGCGGACGCTGCTCGATCACGCGGTCTACCCGTGGCTCGAGATCGAGGTGGGGGCCGGCTACGCGCTGAGCATGGCGGTGCACTACTTCCTGGTGGTGGCCGCGGTGGGCATGGCGCTCGTGACGATCGGTCTCGATCTGTCGGCGATGGCCGTGTTCGCCGGCGCGCTCGGTGTCGGTATCGGTTTCGGTCTCCAGGACATCGCCCGAAACCTCGTGAGCGGGTTCATCCTGCTCTTCGGGCGGAGCGTCGAGAAGGGCGACCTGATCACGGTCAGCGGCGACATCGGATACGTCGACAAGGTCAGCACGCGCGCCGTGACGGTGCTGACGCGAGACAACACCGAGCTCGTGATCCCGTCCGCGGACCTCGTCAACTCGACGATCATCAACTGGACGCACAGCGACCCGTGGGTGCGGCTGCACGTGCCGGTCGGCGTGTCGTACGGCTGCGACGTGCACGTGGTCGAGGTGGCGCTGCGCAAGGCGGCGCGGCGGTATCCGCTTTCGAGCTCCACGCGCGAGCCCGAGGTGTGGCTCAAGGAGTTCGGCGACAGCTCGGTGAACTTCGAGCTGCTGGTCTGGATCGACGGGTCGAAGATCACCCCCGAAGAGGTCCAGGGACGCATCCTGTTCTACGTGTGGGACGCGCTGAAGGAGCACGACATCGAGATCCCCTTCCCGCAACGCGACCTGCACGTGAAGTCCCTGCCGAGCGCCGAATCCATCGCAGCGATGGCACAGGCCTGGGCCGGGCGCGGCGCGAAGGGGGACGACGGCAACGACGAACCCTCGGGCGGCGACAACGAACCTTCGGGCGGGGCCGGTGAACCTTCGGGTGGGGGCGACGGCGAACCTTCGGATGGGGGCGACAGCGAACCTTCGGGTGAGCAGTAGCGACTGACGCTGCCGCGACGAACCTTCGGGTGGGGGCGGCGGCGAACTTTCGGGTGGGCAGTAGCGACTGACGCTGCCGCGGTGGCGAACCTTCGGGTGGGCAGTAGCGACTGACGCTGCCGCGGTGGCGAACCTTCGGGCAACGGCAGCAACGAACCTTCGGGCGAGCGCAGCGACTGACCCTGCGACGACGAACCGTCGGGCAACGGCAGCAACGAACCTTCGGGCGAGCGCAGCGACTGGCAGCAACGAACCTTCGGGCGAGCGCAGCGACTGGCAGCAACGAACCTTCGGGCGAGCGCAGCGACTGACCCTGCGGCGACGAACCGTCGGGCAGCGGCAGCAACGAACCCGGCAGCAACGAACCGTCGGGCAGCGGCAGCAACGAACCTTCGGGCAGCCGGGTGCCGGCCGCTGCGGTAACCTGCGGTAACCAACCTTCGGGTCGTGACGGCGGGGTCGTGACGGCGGCGTGTCTCTCTAGCCGTCGAGCCCGGCGACGCCACTCGAGCCGCGGCGGAGTGGTTCTGCCAGCGAACCGGGCTCGGACGGGTACGAAGCGGTATCGGCGCCGGACGCAGCACGGCGTTCCAGTACGAATACGGTGCTCGCCCACGGGTCGCGGTCGGATCGCGGGTGGTCGATGGCCTCGACGACCATCCAGGTCGCAAGATCGAACGCGCGGAACCATGTGTCGCCGTCGAACGAGCCATGCACCACGGTGAGATGCAGGCGATCGAGGCGCGGCCAGAAGGCCTCGTAGATCGTCGAGCCGCCGATGACGAAGGCTTCGTCAGCTTCGCCGCACGCCGCAATCGCCTCGTCGATCGAATGCGCGACGGTGCAGCCCGGCGCCTCGAACGACGGATTGCGGGTGATGACGATGTTCTGGCGCCCTGGCAACGGGCGCCCGATCGATGCGTGGGTCGCGCGACCCATGAGGATCGGATGCCCCATGGTCACGGCGCGAAACCGCTTGAGGTCGCCCGGTAGGCGCCAGGGCAGGTCTCCGTCGGCGCCGATGAGAAGGCGATGATCCACGGCGACGACGGCGGTGAGGCGAGGTCGGGTCACACCGCCACCGGAGCCTTGATGCCGGGATGGTGTTCGTAGCCGACGACCGAGATGTCGTCGTACGTGAATCCGTCGATGGCGGTGATGGCCGGATTCAGCTCGAGGCGCGGCAACGGGAACGGCTCGCGAGTCAGCTGCAACTTCGCCTGCTCGACGTGGTTCAAATAGAGGTGCACATCGCCGAAGGTGTGGACGAACTCACCGGGCTGCAGCCCAACGACCTGAGCCATCATGTGCGTCAGCAGCGCGTAGGACGCGATGTTGAACGGCACGCCGAGAAAGACGTCCGCCGACCGCTGGTAGAGCTGGCACGAGAGGCGACCCTCGGCGACGTAGAACTGGAACATGGTGTGACACGGCGGCAGGGCCATGTCTTCGACGTCCGCCGGGTTCCAGGCCGAGACGATGTGGCGGCGCGAGAACGGCTTCGTCTTGAGCTGATCCACGACACGAGCCAGCTGGTCGATGGTCTCGCCGTTCGGCGCAGCCCAGGACCGCCACTGGCGGCCGTACACTGGCCCAAGGTCGCCGTTCTCGTCGGCCCACTCGTCCCAGATCCGGACGCCATTGTCGTTGAGGTACCGAATGTTGGTGTCCCCGGCGAGGAACCAGAGGAGCTCGTGGATAACGCTGCGCAGGTGAATGCGCTTCGTCGTCACGACCGGGAATCCGTCGGCGAGATCGAACCGCATCTGGTGGCCGAATCGTCCGAGCGTACCCGTACCCGTCCGGTCTTCGCGGCGGACACCGGTATCGAGCAGGAGCTGTAGCAGCTCGAGATAGGCCTTCATGTCGACTCCTCGTGAGGTTCGACATCGGGGATAGTGCATCCGATCCGTGGGCAAAAGAGCGTGCCTCGAGGGTGGTTCACGAGGTGTCGAATCCACAGCCCGAAGGTTCGTAGGAGAGCTCCGCAGGACCACCCCTCATGACCACCCAAAGGTTCGCTGCTGACCGCCCGAAGGTTCGTTGCAGTCGGTTCGTTGCAGTCGTCACCTCAAAACGGGTCGCTGTCGCCCGAAGGTTCGACGCGGGCGCCGCCACATGACCAGCCAGTGCGACCACCCGAAGGCGCGTTGCCTGCGACACCCGATGACCACCCCAGGGTTCATAGCGGGCGGCCAGAGACGCCGCACGACCACCCGAAGGTTCGTAGCGGGCGACGCAGCATCACCACCCCGCCGCACGACCACCCGAAGGTTCGTAGCGGGCGACGCAGCATCACCACCCGAAGGCTCGGCCAGCATGACCACCCAGGGGACGCTGAGGGAGCGCCGCCGCACGACCGCACGACCACCCGCACGACCACCCGAAGGTTCGTAGCGGGCGGTTCGTAGCGGGCGACGCAGCATCACCACCCGAAGGTTCGGCCCAGCATCACCACCCGAAGGTTCGGCCAGCATGACCATCCGCGGGACGCTGAGGGAGGCTGAACCACCCTACCGAGTGCCCCACCCCAGCGTCGTGACAGCCGTGTCGCCTTCGCAGTCGAGCGCATCGCTGACGCGCAGGCGCCCGGACCCGTCTCGGCACTGCACGAGCGGCACGCGACCATCACCGGATGTGGTGAACGCGCACCCGATCGCGCCACGGGGCTCGTCACCCCCGCAGGTCGGGTCGTCGGTGAGGTAGTGGCCCGTCGCGTCGCCGTAGCAATCGTAGAGTGTGACGCGGTCGGCGCTCGATTCGCGACCCAGCATCCACCACGCGTCGAGCTCCTGATACGTGGCGGTCTTCAATCGAGGCGGCGCCCACCA
>Ga0209578_10002061_pt1 | contig 17284 bp, 12 predicted proteins | sample tdAd472_FD_187127 | JGI IMG/M metagenome (GOLD analysis project Ga0209578, IMG submission 187127) | Marine sediment microbial communities from the Atlantic coast under amendment with organic carbon and nitrate - tdAd47.2 (SPAdes)... | ecosystem: Environmental > Aquatic > Marine > Coastal >...
GAGATCCTGCCCGTCGAGATCCGCGAAGCAGCCAAGCCTCCGATGCGGTCCTCGGATGTCCTCATCGAAGACATCATGGCTGAACTGGGCGACATGCCCGGCGTCAAGAGCTTCCGGCTCGAAGGTGTCGCCGGCGGTCCGGACGGGCCGGCCATCTCGCTGACCGTTGTCGGCAGCTCCGAAACACTCATCGCGCGCACGATCGAAGAGGTCAAACACACGATCTCGTCCTACCCAGGCATCACCAACATCACAGACGACGCCGACCGCGGACAACGCGAGCTCCGCCTGGCTCTCCGCGACGGCGCCAGCGAACTCGGCTTCACCACCGGCAACATCGCCCAGCAGATCCGCGGCTCGGTCTACGGGCTCGAGCCCTACAACTTCGCCGGCGACGACGAAACCATCGACGTCCGCGTCACACTGCCAAAGGCGTTTCGCTCGAGCCTGGCCAACATCGAGAGCATGTTCCTGATCGCGCCGGAAGGCCAGGCCGTGCCGCTGCCAGAGGTGGTCAGGGTCGAGGAGGTCGAGGGCTACGCGACCGTGCGTCGGCTTGACGGCCGCCGGGCTGTCACGGTGACCGCCGATATCGACCGCCAGTCCGGCGCCAACCCCGAAGAGCTCACCGCGGCCTTCATGCCTGAGCTCCAGGCCATCGCCGCCAAGACACCCGGCATCGAAGTCCTCGAACGCGGCAGACAGAAAGACGTCGCCGAGTCGTTTGCGACGCTGCCACTGGGCATGCTCGTCGCAGCGGGCCTGATCTACGTCACGCTCGCGTGGCTCTTTTCCAGCTACACACAGCCACTGGTCGTCATGTCCGCGATCCCGTTTGCGACGATCGGCATGATCTGGGGCCACTTCATTATGGGCTACGCGATGACGTTCCTCTCGCTCATCGGCTTCGTCGCGCTGGCGGGCGTGGTGGTCAACGACTCGCTCATCTTCATGGAGTTCTTCAACGAACGCCGAGCCAAGGGCATGGGCGTGCCCGACGCGTGCCTGGCCGCGGGCAGAGCGCGCGTGCGGGCGATCCTGCTGACCACGATCACCACCGTGCTGGGCCTCATGCCGCTCATGCTCGAGTCGAGCTTCCAGGCCAAGTTCCTTATCCCGATGGCGATCACCATCAGCTTCGGGCTCATCTCGGCGACCGTGATCATCCTCGTCGTCCTGCCCTGCCTGCTCATGGTGCTGGCGGATATCAAGGCGACCGTTCACACGCTCTGGACGGGCCACGTCGAGCACGGCTCAAACGCCCCGGGCATCGTGGGCGAGACGACTTCAGGAACCGTGCATCACTGACCCGTGGAGAATTCGTCCGGGTGCCACGGCTTGTCCGTCCCCGGCAAGCCGTGCTCTACCAACTCAGCGCGCCGGGTAGATCGTCGTGCGCCCCTGCCTGTTGCCGCGAGCGACCTCGATTGGCACACCCGAACGCGAATCACTTTTGGCAAAAACCGCGCCCAATTCCTCGGCGTCCTCGACCTCGCGTCCGCCGACACGGAGCAGGCGATCCTGGGCCATCAGACCCGCGCGCCGGGCGGGCGAGTCCGGGTGAACCTCATAGATCACCACGCCCGTCATCGACGGGTCGATCTCCAGGAATCTGTTGACGTCGGGGCGCAGCTCGATGACCGACATGCCCGTCTGCGGCAAGTCAACAACGCCCAGCATCTCACGCTTGTACGTGTCGAACTCGGTGAGCTTCACCTGGGTTGTGTGCGCCTTGCCGTCACGGATATATGAGAGCTCGGCGGGACGTTCGGTGCCCGAGATGGCGATCGAGTTGCGCAGGCGGTTGACGCTGTCGATCTCGCGCCCGTCGAACGCGTAGATGATGTCGCCCTCTACGAGCCCGGCCTCGGCCGCGGGGCTCCCCGGGAGCACGTCCGAGATAAAGACGCCCTCCGAGTCACCGAACATCGCGCGGTCTTCCGGGGTCAGATCGGTCATCGTGACACCAAGCCACCCCCGGACGACCCCGCCGGATTCCACGATCGAACGCATCACGCGCTCGACGATCGCCGATGGGATCGCAAAGCTCAGCCCGATCGATCCGCCGCCGGATTTGCTGAAAATCGCGGTGTTGATGCCCACGACCTTGCCGTCGAGATCGACCATCGGGCCGCCCGAGTTGCCCGGGTTGATGGCCGCGTCCGTCTGGATGAATTCCTCGTACAAGACCCGCGGCTGGTTGGGGCTTGCCCGGTGCTGCGTTTGCCCCAAGACACCCTGCCGACCCATCGCGCTGACAATACCCGCCGTGACCGTATTGGAGAGTCCAAAAGGCGAACCCACCGCCAGCACCCAGTCGCCCACTTCGAGTCCGTCCGAATCCCCGAACGAGGCCGCGACCAATTCCTCGGCGTCGATCTTGAGCACCGCGACATCGGTCGCCGGGTCCGAGCCCACGACATCGGCAAGATAGCTCCGGCCGTCGATCAGACGCACCTCAAGCTGCTCGGCGTTGGCGATCACGTGGTTGTTGGTGATGACGTAGCCGTCCTCGCTGACGATCACGCCAGAGCCGAGGCCCGAGTCCTGAAACGTCGCCTCGCCTCTTGCGATGATCCGCCCGAAGATGTCGCGCCGGACGGGGGTGATGAGGTTGCGCCTCTGTATGAACACAACGCTCGGCTCGATTTCCTTGGCCGCCGCGTTGAACGCCCTGGACAGGCTGTTGGCGTGGCTTCGGCTCTGCTCAAGCTCTTGGTCTGTTGATTGGCTAAAGGTGGGAGCAGCAAGAAACGTCAGTGCAAGTGTCAGCGCAGCGATCTGTCGGAAGAGCATGGATCGAATTCCCCTTGGGCTCACACAATGCCCGTGAGCCCCTTTGGGCGGATGCGCGAGCCGGGGCTTCCCGTCAGGTGCCCCGGGTGTCGCCGAACAAGTCTATGTGCAGCCTCCGGCAATACCGCCAGCCGCGCTCGATACACGCCCCGACCACCCAGTCCGTTGTACCGGCCACAGGCGGCCTCGTTCCCTCGGGCATCAGCATCACATCGCCCGGCTGGATCTCGGGCACCTGCGTCAGGAGCCCCTCGATCTCCGCCAGATCCGAGGGCGAACTGACCACGAACTTCATCTGTTGATCCGCAAACCCGCCGGCCATGCGACGAAGGACCGCGATATTGATCCGGCGAGCTTCATGCCGATCATGCCAGACACCCAGCAGATCGCGCTCATCCGTGCGCGCGGGCGTGGAGTTGGCCAGCTTCGGGCTGATCGAGATCAGGTCGCACGCAAGATTCATCCATTCATCCGGATAAACGGTGCCCGCGGTCTCGATCGTGACGTGCATGCCCTTCTCGCGCAGTTGTGCGCACAAATCGGGCAGTTCCTTGAAAATCATCGGCTCGCCGCCGGTGACCACCGCGTGATGAACGCCGCTCTTGTGCGCCTCGTCCGTGAGTTCCGCGACCGTGCGCTTGGTGCCCTCCGGATTCCAGCTCGCGTAGGGCGTGTCGCACCACGTGCAGCGCATGTTGCACCCGGACAGACGCACAAACCACGTCGGCACGCCCGTGAGCTTGCCCTCGCCTTGCAGGGACGTGAAGGTTTCGGAGATGAGCAGGCTCACGCGTACCTCGTCGGGTCGGGGATGCCCGCTTGCTCGAAGCCGCGCTTGCGGAGCGTGCAGGAGTCACAACGGCCGCAGGCACTGCCCTCGGGCGTCGGGTCGTAGCAGGAGACTGTTAGCCCATAGTCGACGCCGAGCTCGGTGCCGAGTCCGATGATCTCGGCCTTGGTCAGATCGATCAGCGGCGTGCGCACGGTCACGCCCTTGCCCTCGACGCCCGTCTTTGTTGCCAAGTTGGCTGTGCTTTGGAACGAGGCGATGAACTCGCCCCGGCAATCGGGGTAGCCCGAGTAGTCGAGCTGGTTCACGCCGATGTAGAGGTTCTGGGCGCCCAGCACCTCGCAGAGCCCGGTCGCCAGCGAGAGAAAGACAAGATTGCGCGCCGGGACGTAGGTGATGGGGATCTCGGAGCTGATCTTGGATTCGCCCCGGTCCTTTGGGACGGCGATGTCATCGGTGAGGGCGCTGCCGCCGAATGCACGGAGATCAACGCGGATAGTGCGCACATCGGCGTGTATCGTCTCGGCGACACGTTTGGAGGCATCGAGTTCGCAGCGGTGGCGCTGGCCGTAGTCGACGGCGAGCCCGACGGGCGCGAAGCCGTCACGCTTGGCGACCGCCAGGCAGGTCGCGCTGTCGAGCCCGCCCGAGAGCAGTACCACGGCTTTGGGCGTTTCGCTCACAGCTGGCTCACTTCTTTCCGAGTGCATCGACCGTGCGCACGAAGTTGTCCATGAGGCCTTCAAGGAGTTTGCGCGTGCGCTCGTTCTTGAGGTTGCCCTCGTCGTCGAAGGCCTCGTGCACACCGCCGACGGAGACCATGCCGGGCACGACGTGGCACTGGATGTTGCCCAAGATCTCGCGGACGTGATCGAGGCCGCGAAGGCCGCCGAGCCCGCCGGGCGAGGCTGCGGTCAGGGCGACGACTTTGCCGGCGAAGCACTCGAGCGGTTTCTCGCCTTCTTTGGGACGGCTGGCCCAGTCGATGGCGTTCTTGAGTGCGGCCGAGATCGAGCTGTTGTACTCGGGGCAGCCGATGATGAAGCCCTGGTGTGATTTGAGGAGTTCGCGGAATTCGAGCGCCTTTGCGGGGATGCCCGAGGCGTCCTCGTCGTCCTGGTTGTAGATGGGCATGGGGTAGTCGGCCAGCGAGATGAGGGTGACCTCGCAGCCGCGCTTGCGGGCCTGCTCGGCTGCGTGATCGACGAGTTGCTGGTTGTAGGATTCTTTGCGCAGGCTGCCTGAGAATGCGAGGATCTTTGAGGCCATGTTCTTATCCTTTCGAGATCGAATCTGGAGCGAAGAGCGCCAGCTTGCTTGCACTGCATCTTAGTCGGGTGCGCATATGAGAATCCCCGAGCCGAGGCCCGGGGATTCTGGTGTGGAACCGTTCTTTGAGGGTGTTGCTTTACCGACGACGACGGCTGGCGGCGATGCCGCCCAGGCCGAGCAAGAGTGCCGAGGCTGGTGCCGGGACGAAATTGAAGTTCGGACCGAATCTGCCGAGGTTTGCAGAGTCCTGAGCGGGAAAGACAAGCCCCAAGTCGCCGCCGGTTGGGAAGACGCCGTTGAGGAGATTTACCTCGGGTGCGGTCCCGACACTGGTGGGCGAGCTGACATAGCTGTCCAGATCACCAGAGGCGTAGAGCACGGCGATGGTGTAGGTTTCACCGGGAGCCAGATTGGCGCCTGAAGTGTTGTTGTCATAAAAGAAATCGCCCTGCTGGAACCCGTTGCCCGGATCGATGACGCCGCTGCTGAGCAGTGTCTGTGTGCTGTCCCAGATACCCCATGCATGCGAGCTGTTGATCGTGCCATCGGTGGCGACTGAATTGAGCATGCCGACGTTGGTGACGGTGATGTTGCTGTTCACCGTGAACCGGTAACCGATAGCATCCCCTGTCGAAGCAGTGTGATAAATATCGAATGCCGAGCCACCGACGACGCTGGTGATTGCCTGCGCGCCAGCCGAGCCGGCAAGTGCGATGAGTGCTGCTGCTGCAAAAGTACGTACCATTCTGAATCACCTCCACGAGTGTGCACCGGTTGCGCTCCCGCGCCCCGTGAGCAGGGCGCAGGCATCACAACCGAGTACACGGCTGGATAAGGATGTTGAAGGGGCGCAACGAGAACGCTCGATCAACAAAGACACGATATTGTCAATTATCACCCATGCCCGAGCGGGCTACCACGAGGACGATAACCACTGGGAAAAATACACCAACAAGTTTAGGGGGCCAGAAAAGTCCGATCACAAATCCGAGTACTTCACGGAATGCGTGCGGGGCGGCTCTAGAGCGGCTTTTTCAGCACGGTCGCGTGAAAGTTTCGTCCCTCGCGGCGGAACTTGCGTTCGAAGTTGGTGCCGACGAGTTCGCCCTCGCCGGCGGAATCGGGCTTGGCGAATGGTTTCTCGGTGAAGGCGGGGATTGGGCCTTCGTGGTGGGGGCAGGGGCCGGCGGCGCACCAGCGGTCGAAGTGGGCGCGGTCCCAGGCCCAGAGGTCGTCGTGGTCGGTGACGACGCGCAGCTCGCCGCCGGGTTTGAGGACACGCCAGGCGTCGGCGAGGAAGCGGTCCTGGATCACGCGCTTCTTGTGGTGGCGGGTCTTGGGCCAGGGGTCGGAGAAGTAGAGGTGGATGACATCGACGATCGCGCTCGGCATACGCCAGCGGAGGATCTCGGTGGCATCGGTGCGCATGAGCCGGACGTTTGGGACCTGCGCTCGGCGGATGCGGTCGGCGGCGTAGTTGCAGAATTCGCCCGCCCACTCGATGCCGAGGTAGTCCGTCTCGGGCGTGAGTGGCGCCTGCTGCATGAGGAAGGTGCCCTTGCCCGAGCCGATCTCGATCTCGAATCGGCGGTCGGGATACTCGGCGCGCAAGGGGAACCATGTGCGCGGATCGACATACCCCGCTTCGGGGTTGGTGAGGATGTCATCGGGCAGCGGGCCGAGCTCCTCGTCGGAGACCATGACCACGCCCGGGGCGACGTTGAGCGAGCGACCTCTGGAGAGTCCGAAAGACATGAGGGAACTCTAGTAGGCGTTTGGGTCCATTGAAACTGGTGGAAATATGTCAACCGCGCGGGCGGTTGGGACGTATTACTCTGTGGTGGGCGGCCTTCTGGCGAAGTGGGCTTGAAGTGGCTCGGTGATATTCCCGATAACTGCCCATGCGGCGTTTGCACCCCGCGAGCCGACGAGTGCTTGACGGCCTCGCTCGGACGGTCCAGCCAAGGCATGGCTTCCCAGTGGTCTTTCTGACCGCTGGCGGGCGATGAGGCGAGTGACACGGAGGGTCGCATGGAACACGCGAATCGCGGCGAACTGGCGGATCTGATCTCGAAGAAACTCGATCGCGATCGCTTCCGCGTGCAGAACTGGGAGGGCTCGTTCTGGGAGTACCTCGACATCGCGCGCCAGAACCCGGGGGTGGCCCGCAACGCGTACCAGCGGCTGTACGACTCGATCCTGGCGCAGGGATACCAGCACTACAAGCTCTTCAAGCGCGACTGCGTGCGGTACCACTTCTTCAGCGACCAGATCGATGGCGGCTCGGACGCGGTCTTCGGGCTCGACTTTGCGCTCATGCAGCTTGTGGATTTCCTGCGGTCGGCGGCCGAGGGCTACGGCACGGACAAGCGGATTCTCCTGCTCCACGGCCCGGTGGGCTCGGCCAAGTCCACGATCGCCCGCATGCTCAAGAAGGGCGTCGAGGCGTACTCGCGGACGGACGAGGGGGCGCTGTACTCGTTCAGCTGGATGCTCGACGATCGCTGCGAGGTGAGCCCGATGGAGGGCAACACGCACGAGGCGCAGAAGTCACACGCCTACCCGAGCCCGATGCACCAGGACCCGCTCCTGCTCATCCCGCGCGAGGCGCGGGGCGACATCGAGCACGCGCTCAACGAGAACTACAAGCCCGAGCATCACGGCGGCAAGATCAAGATCGCCGGTGATCTGGATCCGTTTAGCCGAAAGATCTACGACGACCTCATGCTGTTCTACGACGGCGACTGGAACAAGGTGCTCGATCACGTGCGCGTCCGCAGGCTCGTGCTGAGCGAGAAGGACCGCGTGGGCATCGGGACGTTCCAGCCCAAGGACGAGAAGAACCAGGACTCGACGGAGCTGACGGGCGACATCAACTACCGCAAGATCGCGATGTACGGCTCGGACTCCGACCCTCGCGCATTCAACTTCGATGGCGAACTCAACATCGCCAACCGGGGCATCTGCGAGTTCATCGAGGTGCTCAAGCTGGATGTGGCGTTCCTGTATGACCTGCTCGGCGCGAGCCAGGAGCACGCGATCAAGCCGAAGAAATTCGCGCAGACGCACATCGACGAGGTGATCCTGGGTCACACGAACGAGCCCGAGTACAAGCGGCTCCAGTCGAATGAGATGATGGAGGCGTTCCGGGATCGGACGATCAAGATCGATGTGCCTTACAACATCAGGCTTGAGGATGAAGTCCGGATCTACCGCAAGGACTTCGGCCCGGAGCGGATCAGGAACATGCATATCGCGCCGCACACGATCGACGTGGCGGCGATGTGGGCTGTCCTGACGAGGCTCACGCCGCCCAAGAAGGCGGGGCTGACGCTGATGCAGAAGATGAAGCTCTACAACGGCAAAGCGATCCCTGGGTTTACCGAGGATTCTGTGAAGGAGCTCAAGGAGGAGTCGCCGCGGGAGGGGATGGACGGCATCAGCCCGCGGTACATCCAGGACAAGATGAGCAACGCGCTGGTCAGCAGGCAGGCGATCGCGGAGAAAATGATCAACCCGTTCATGGTGCTGAATGCCTTGGAGAACGGGCTGGACCATCACTCGCTGATCGATGATGAGGAATTACGCAAGCGCTACCGCGAGATACTGGCGGTGGTGCGCGAGGAGTACGAGGACATCATCAAGGGCGAGGTGCAGCGGGCGATCAGTGCCGACGAGGAGGCGATCAAGCGTCTCTGCGGCAACTACATCGAGAACGTCCGCGCGTACACGCAGAAGGAAACCGTCGAGAACCGGTACACGGGCAAGTCCGAGGAGCCGGACGAGAGGCTGATGCGGGCGATCGAGGAGAAGATCGATATTCCTGAGAGCCGCAAGGACGACTTCCGTCAGGAGATCATGAACTACATCGGTGCGCTCTCGCTGGACGGGAAGAAGTTCGAGTACAACACGAACGCCCGTCTGCACAAGGCGCTGGAGCTCAAGCTCTTCGAGGACAGCCGGGACACGATCAAGCTCAAGAACCTGGTCTCGAGCGTCGTCGACGACGAGACGCAGGAGAAGATCGACATCGTCAAGCAGCGGCTGATCAAGAACTTCGGCTACAACGAGGCGAGTGCGACGGATGTACTGAACTATGTCGCGAGCATCTTTGCGCGTGGGGATAGTAAGGGTGGGTGAGGATTACTTGCCGGCAGTGAGGCGAAGTACTGATCCACTATGGTGGTAATAAATGTAGAGAAACTCGCCGTTCTCAGATATAAGCGTTCCGTATCCAACAAAATGAGTTTCCTCGGTTCGAGGTAGCGAGAATCTGCGAATGGAAGTGCTGCCGTCGTTGTGTTTCGTCGTTATGGCTACGCGTGGCGCGCCGCATGCAAATCGACTGAAGCTGTCATATATAAACGCACGTCCGGACTTTCCCATTGCTGGTGCAATCAGACGTCCAAAGGTTTGTCGAAGCCAAGCTTCTACCTCAAGATATTGAGGGTACGAGTCATCTTCGATAACGACAGAAAAGTTTGATTTCTCGTACACTTCCGGGTCGGCGGTGAAGCGAACGAAAGGTTCTGTCTTCCGCATGTCCCGTGCTGGAAGTGTCTCGATGTAACCCCCGCTGTCATCTAGCAGTATCTGCTTTGTACTGATTCGGTATCCGGAATTGTTATTATAGATGATCCATAGGCCGGGTTGGTCAGCCTGAATGAGTGCGATCTGGTCGAGCGGTGGTTGATGCGACCTGTTGCTGGTGGTATCCCATTGGAAAAGCTCAAGGGGTTGTGATGTAGGGGTGCGTCCGTACTTTAGTGTGCAGTAAATTGGCACGCAGCCGTTCATGAAGACAAGGGCACAAAGCACCAAGAAGGCGAGCGGAAGTCGCGAGTGTCCCATCATGGAGAGGCTCCGTCTGAAGTTCCGGACGGATGCAGTCTACTCCCTTTCCCCGAAATCGAACGCAATGCAGTAGCCCGTGCGCCAGATGGGGTAGTCGGTGTCGCAGCGGAAGCCGACGTAGTCGCTTGGGTTCAGGCCCTTGGCGGTGAAGAGTGTGCGCAGGAGCTGGGTGTACTGGCTCCAGGCGGTGGTCTGGGCGCGGTCGAGTCCTGAGTTCAGGAGTTTGAGGCTGGGCGGGTTTTGGAAGCGGGTCTGCCAGCGTTCGCCGACGTGCTGGGCGAAGTCGGGGCGCCAGAGGTGGACGTCGAGGCTCGGGACGCACTGGCGGGCGATGTCCTTGTGCATGAAGACGTCCAGCAGCAGGCGCCGAACGGGGAAGTTGACGAGGGCCCAGACTTCTTCGGTGTTGACGGGTCGCGTGGAGGGGTGCGACATGCCGCCGTCGAGCGCGAAGATGAGGTCGATGGCCGAGGCCTCGGGCTGGTCGGGGCTTGGCTCGATGGTCTGGACGATGAATTCGTCCGGGTGGGCCGAGTGCACGACGGGTGCGGGGTTGGTGGAGAACTCGGTGAGGAGTTCGTCGGGCACGCCGTCGATGCCGGATTTGCGGAGCGGGCGGTAGGTGGTCAGGTCGTTTCGTTTGGTTTCGTCGGGCTCGCCGAAGATGTGGAAGGTGAGCGGGACAGCGTCGTGCTCGGCTCGGTGTCCGATGAGGCCGTGCGCGCGGGTCTGGGCGATGATGTCGGGGTGGCCCGGCACGGGTGTATAGATGTGCGCGGCGAGCCAGACATCTGAAGCGCGCCCGGTCAGGGCGGCTGAGGCCTCGAAGAGCGCCGTGCGCTGGGCGTGCTCGGCTTCTTCGGAGCGCGATGAGCCGGGCGAGGCGCTGGCAGCGAGCGTGCGCTCGATGCGTTTGACGAGGCGTGACCTGCTGCCGGCGAGGCGTTTGGTGGCGTCGTCGTAGGCGGCGAGGGATTTGTCGAGGCGTTTGAGGCTTTCGGGGTCGACCTGGATGCCGCGGGTGGTGGCGGCCTCGACGAGCAGGCGGATGCCGCGGGTGCCCGGGAGCTGGCCGGCGAGCGCGACGCCCGGGTATGGGGCGGTGATGGCCGAGACGGTGCGCTGGCATGTGGTGCGTTCGACTTCGAGGAGGCGCGACAGGCCGCTGGCGTTCTGGGCCGAGACGGGCATGGCGGCCAGGAAGGCCAGGAGCTCGGACCGGATCGATTTGAGCGAACGCTCCAGAACCTGGAGATCCTCGGCCCGGAGTGGGCTGGAGCCTCGGGATGCGGTAAGAGAGGCGGACATGGCGGCGGGCATGGTACGGATTTCGGGGGGAGATTGCCCGTCCCCCTCGATTTGGGAGGATTTGTCGGCGGCTGGCGGATGTTGAAACTTTTGGGTTGACACGGGGTCAGTTTATGCTCAGACTGTGCTCAGCACAAGCTCAGCATGGAAATTTGATTGCCGGTTTGGAGCGGCCACGGGTTTCCGCGAGAATGAACACCAAGAGAAGGAATCACGCGATGAAGAACAAGATGGCATGGATGGGATGCCTGGCGTCGGCGGGGCTGGCCCTGCCCGCGGCGGGTCAGGTCGTGACAACGTTCGACAACGGCCCCGAGGGCTGGTCGGTCAGCGGGCGCGATGACATCTCGGACTCTGATGGCAACCCGGGCGCGAACATGGATGTGATCCTGATCGACGTCTTCGGGGCCGACATCCGCAACAACACGAACGCGGACTTCCTGGGTGACTACACGGCCAATGGCCCCTTCGAGATGTCGATCGACATCCGCACCTGGACGATCAGTTTCTTCGGTCAGGAAGTGACGCGCGATCTCATCATCGAGTTCCGCGATTACGACAACGATCAGGGCTACCCGTGGACGAGCGTGTGGCTGAACCTCGGCCTGCTCGATTCGAGTCTGCCTGGTGACAACGGCGACGGCTGGGTGACGTACTCGTTCACGGTCGAGGATCCGAACGCGACGGATCTGCCTCCCGGCTGGGGCGGGTACGGGTACGAGGATCCGAACACGTTTGAGCCGATCCTCCCGCCTGGGCGGACGTTTGCGAGCGTGCTGGCGAGCGTGGATGAGGTCGCGTTCTCGACGTTTGTGCCCGGCTATTTCTTCGGGTTCACGAACTTTGAGATGCAGCTTGACAACATCACGGTGACGCCCACGGGCAGCGAGTGCCTTGCCGACACCAACGGCGACGGGGCTGTGACGCCTGCGGACTTCTCGGCGTGGGTCGCGGCGTTCAATGCGCAGGGGCCCGAGTGCGATCAGAACGGCGACGGCTCGTGCACGCCGGCCGACTTCAGCGCGTGGGTTGCCAACTACAACGCCGGCTGCTGAGTCGTGAATTGAATTGATCTTCTGGGAAAGACGGGCGCTGCACACGCGTCGGTCTGGACTCCACTCGTCGACGCCGCCCATCACTCCCGGGCGGCGTCGATGTTTTTGTTGATGTATTTGTCGGAGATATTGGGGCGCGTTCTCGGCTCAGATGTCCCTGGCGAGGATGAGGCTGACGTAGTTGGTGTAGGGCCATTGCCAGTCCTGGACCTGTTCGTAGCCGCGTCGCTGGTAGTAGCGGAGGAGGGCGGCGTCGGGTCTTGCCATGCTTAGGGCGAGCTGGGTGTTGCCAAGCTCGCGGGCGCGCTTGGTGCAGGTGTCGAGAAGGCGCGTGCCCACGCCGATGGCTTGGAGCGTTGGGTCAACGGCGAACATGGCAAAGTGCGCGACGCCTTCGCGGAGAAAGTAATCGGGGAAGGTGACCTGCTCGTGCTCGTTGAGGAGGACCACGCCGACGATGCGCTGGGAGTCCTGCTCGTGGTCCATGAAGGCGAGGTAGCACTCGGAGTTGAGGACGCGATCGAGCGTGCGTGCGTAGTCCTGGCGGCCCGCGAGCGGGTCGAGGCCGATGGCTTTCTGGCGCGCGTAGGCGCGGTGGAGCAGATGGGTGATTTCTTCGATCGAGTCGCCCGTGAGAAACCGCCTGACGGTCAGGGGCACGCTGTCGGGCTTTGACTCGGCGGCTGTGGGCAGTTGGCTGGGTTTGGGCTGATCCATGACCCAAACGGTAGACTTGTCCAATATGAGTGTCAGCGATGAATACGGCGTGAATACGGGGCCAAAGCCGATCGGGGACATCCCGACGCGGGGCGAGATGCGGTTCCGAGTGCGGTACGCCGAGTGCGATCCGATGAACGTGGCCCATCACGCCAGCTATGCGCCGTGGCTTGAGATGGGGCGGACGGAGCTTTTGCGTCAGGGCAAGGTGAGCTACGCCGAGCTCGAGCAGGCGGGTGTGTTCCTGGTGGTGACGAAGCTGGAGCTTCGGTACCGCAGGCCGATTCTGTACGACGATGTGATCGAGGTCCGCACGCGGGCGCACGAGTCGGGGCGGATCAAGATCAGGCACTCGTACGAGCTTGTGCTGATCGAGCGGATGGGCGGCGAGCCGGATGTTGCCAGCGATCCGCGTGTGCCGCTGGACGGTGTGTGCGCGGTGGCGACGACCGAGCTTGCGTGTGTCGGGCGGGACGGGCGGCCAACGCCCTTGCCGGGGTGGCTTGTGCCATCGGGATGAACCCGCGTCGGGGCCGGCTGTATCCGATACCCTTGAATGGATGCGCCCGGATGGATCGGGCTGAGCACAGCGGATAGATCATCAGCGGAGCGGTGGATGAGCGAGCGGAAGCCTTCAAAGACCTGTCACCCGATACGGCGGCGGTTTGTCGCACGGGGGATGGGCAAGAAGAAGGTGTTGTGTCTGCGGCTCCTGTTTATCGTGCCGTTGGTTCTGGTGCTGCTCTTGGTGGTGGTTTCGCAGACGGGGCTTGCAGGTGTTCTGATTCTGCCGGCGATCGAGAAAGAGCTGGGCGTCGAGATCAAGGCGGGCTCGGTTTCGATCAACCGGTCGGGAATGTTGGTTCTGGACAACGTGACGGTGTGGGCCCCGGGCATCGAGGGCCCGGGGGCCGAGCTTGGCAGTGTCCGCCGGATCACGGCTGATGTGGACTGGGGCGGCTCGGTCTCTGGCAGCGCGGGCGTGAGCTCGATCACACTCCAATCGCCCAACGTCAGGCTGAGCACGGATACCGAAACCGGCGTGGCGAACTTCGCGTCGTTCCGTTTGCCGAGTTCTCCCGATGTCGGCGGGCCGATGACCCTGCCCAGCGTGACAATCGAGGGCGGGAGCATCGAGCTTGCCGAGCACACGAAGTACTCGGTGCGTGTGCTCAAGCGATTGAATATTGACGGCACCCTGCTCCCCGAGGGCGACAACGCCTACACGATCGCCCTGGAGCAGACCGGTACCCGCGGGGGGATCGATCTGTCGGGGACAATCGATCGGCTGGGTGTGGAGGTGATGCTCTCGGGGCTGTCGCTGGACGAGTGGGGGCCTTCGAGCGTGCCTGGACGGCTGAGGCCCTTCGTCGAGATGCTCGACGTCAAGGGCGAGATAAGCAACACGACATTCAGCATGAGCTCGTCGGGCACGGTGACAGCGGCGGTGCACCTCAACGGCGTGGCCATCACGCTGCCCATCGACATGAACGAGACGTCGGGCGCTGGGCGCATGCGGATGACGGATGTGTCCGGTGCGATCAGCCTGCGCGATGACGAGTTCTACGCGGAGATCTCGGGCCTGCTCGAGGATGTGCCCTACGAAGTGGAGCTGACGTACGAGGGGCTGACGGCCGATGCGCCGTTCCATGGCAGCTTCAAGGTGCGCGGGTACAACATGGCGACGAACCCGGACATCGTGCCCTTCCTGCCCGAAGAGGTCGGGTACAGGCTCCAGCAGTTCGCCGGCTCGGCGCTGATGGCCGACAGCGCGGACCACCCGATCAGCCCGACGGCGATCGTTGATGCGAGCGTGACACTGATGCGCGGGCCGCCCACGCCCGACGGGCCGGCGGAGCTGGACTTCCGCGGGAACCTGTCGTTCACGAACGGGACCGCGGCGTACGAGGTGTTCCCGTACCCGTTCCAGAACATGGCTGGCAGCGTGCAGTTTGATCGCAGGCGGATCCGCATCGAGGAGATCCGCGGTGTGTCGCACACGGGCGCGACCGTGAGCGCTTCGGGACTCATCGAGCCGATCGGGCCGACGGCGAGCGTGAATCTGCAGATCGACACGGTCAACGTGCCGGTGGACGACGTGCTGGAAGAAGCGCTCGGCGAGACGCGCGGCGGGATTATCGACGAGCTATTCGATGATCAGAGGTACGCGCAGCTCGTCGAGCGCGGGCTGATCCTGACGCCCGAGCGAGCGGATGTGCTTCGCGATCAGCGTGACCGGCTCGAGGTGGAGCTTGCACGGGCCGAGCGCGACGGAGCGGCAAAGCCCAGGATCGAGCAGATCCGCGCGCAGCTTGCCAGCACGAAGAATCAGCTTCGGACGCCGGTGTTTACGTATAGAGGCAAGGCCGACATCGGCATCCGGCTAAGGCGCGATGAGGGTGTGGTCTCGAACTGGTCGCGGCATATCGAGGTGCGGCTACCCGATGCGGGCGTGATACTCAAGGATTTCCCCCTGCCGATCTCGGCACGGGATGTGGTGGTCGTGCTGACGGAGCAGTCGGCGTCGCTTCTGCGAGGGTCGTACAGGACGATGGGCGGTGGGACAGCTTCGCTAACGGGGACCGCGGCCTTGCGCACGCCGGAAGGCGAAGCGGCGTTTCGGCCCTCGCTGCGTGTGCAGGCCGAGCGTGTACCCGCGGGAGATTTGCTCGGCTTTGCGATCGGGCCGCCGATGGTCGAGGGCGAGGACCCGGATATCAGCGACGATCGGCGCGTGGCGGCGGATCTCGTGAAACGGCTGGGCGTGAGCGGCACCTTCGCGGCCGATGGGCTGGTGCTGACAAGACCGAACGGCAATCTCGGGTTTGATATCGAGATCACACCCAACAATATCGTGCTGACCAGCGAGCCCATGCGTGATCGCCCGCCGATGCTGGTCGGTGAGATGGACGGGAAGCTGCGCCTCACGGAGCAGGGACTGAGCGTGAACGCGTCGGCCCGCGCCTACGGCGTGGATGACGACGAGTCGCTCGAATCGCCCGTGGCTGTGCGCGTCGGGGCGGATGTCGATTGGTCGGGCGATGGGGGACTGAAGTACGACGCGCGTGTGGAGGCGGACGGGGCGTTCTTGCAGCTGCCGGCCGAGCAGGTGGTCGGGGCGATTAGTGTGGCCGGTGGGGAATCGCTGGTCTGGCTGCGCGACACGTTCAACCCGTCAGGTAGAGCAGATATCCGCGCCAATCTGATGTCCGACGGCGCGTTGCCCGTGACAGATGTGCTGGTGACGAACATCGACTCGATCGAGGCGGATTATCTTGAGGGGCGCGTCGAGCTGCGCGAGGTCGAGGGCGAGGCGCACACGGTGCTGGGCAGGTTCCGGACGCTGGCGACGGACGGGCTCAGCGGCGAACTGTACTACGAGGGCGATTACGCCGGGCACGCGGTGATCGGGGGCACACTCGGGATCGACGAGGTCGGCGAGGACCCGGGGCGTTTGCTGACCATGGCGCTCACGGGTGGGCGGTTTGATTCGACGCTGGCCGAGCGCATCGTGCGCGATGTTGTGGGCGGCGCGGTGGCCAAGGAGTATCTCGAGCACGGCGTGCGGGGCGGGTTCGATGCGGTGGTCTCGATGACCGCACCCCGGCCACCGATTGGCGATCAGCCGAACGAGGGCGTGGCGCGGATCGCGTTCGTTGAAACGATGATCGAGCCCAAGTGGGCCGAGCTGACGCGATTGGGCACGACGGTGTCGCTGGGCAATATGACGGGCCGCCTGATTGCGAGCAGACAGAACGCAAGGCTAGAAAGCATCAGAGGCACCTCGGACAAGGTGAGTGTGTCGCTCTCGGGCGGCGCGACACCGGACGGCTCGGGCGGGACGGTTGCGGATGTGACCTTCGATTTCGACGCGGCCTCACTGAACAAAGAGGTGCGCGCGGTCCTGCCCGTTGAGGTGCTGGCGGTGCTGGACGCCAGCGAGGTCGAGGTGAACGGGCCGATTGGCGCCAAGGGCGCGCGGCTGCGGACTCACAAACCGGCCGACTCGGAAACAGCGCGTGTTGAGTTCACAGGGCTCTTGACGTTTGAGGATGCGGCCCTGACTGCTGGCGCTCGGGTGGAGCGGGCATATGGAAGAGTGAACATCGACTTCGACAAGCCGCTGGTGGATGTGCCGGAGTACGAGATGGAGATCCTGGCCGATCGCGGCTCGGTGCTGGGGCTGCCGATGCAGAACGCGCGCGCGGTGGTGCGGTCGACGGGCGTCTTGCGGGGGCTGGTTGTGCCGGTGATCTTTGCAGAGAGCTGTGGCGGAGTAATCTCGGGGACGGCTTCGGTGCACCCGGCCGGCGCGTGGGCGGGTAATGACCAGCGTTCGTACGAGAGTCTCTTGACGTTCAGCGGTCTGCGTCTCAATGAGGCGATCGATGGGTTCGCGTCGGCGCGCAACGGCGTGAGCACCGAGCCGAGACGGGATACGGGTGCACGTCTTGTCGGCGAGCTCTCGCTCGGCGGGCTGGTCGGGCGCGAC
>Ga0209578_10002062_pt1 | contig 17275 bp, 30 predicted proteins | sample tdAd472_FD_187127 | JGI IMG/M metagenome (GOLD analysis project Ga0209578, IMG submission 187127) | Marine sediment microbial communities from the Atlantic coast under amendment with organic carbon and nitrate - tdAd47.2 (SPAdes)... | ecosystem: Environmental > Aquatic > Marine > Coastal >...
ATTATACGTTAATTTTTGAAAAAAGCTACAGTTTTGATAAAAAACAGGCGTGTAAAACTTCTTTTTTGTTATAAAGGCGTGTAAAACGTCTTTTTTATCGTTTTTCGCTATTTTTGTCTTTCTCCTATAGATAGAAGCAACATTTTACAGATTGTTTTTTAACCTTTATAGATTAAAAAATAACCGATATCGCTAAGACGCTCTATAAGCCTGTATTAGCGCGTTTATTCTAAGGGATACTAGGGCATAGATAAGCCCTATAACGTCTATCTAGCAGGCATAAGCTCCTTATAAACGCCTATAGAGTAACGTAATATAAATTAGTCTAAAAGAGGGATAGATAGCAGGAATAAGGAACCTCAAAAAAATAAAATTATTTATTTTTACAAAATTGTAGATTTTTTCAAAAAATAAGTTATACTTTTCTGGAATCGAGAGATTCAACACCCCTGATTTTTTAATCAGGAAGTAACTAAAATAGTCAAAATAGTTAAAATAGGAAAAAATAGTAAATGTTATCAGCACAAGAAGTATTGCAAAAAATGGATGATTTAATAGAATGCGATGTCAGTTCACTCGTTGAAATGCGCGATGTTTTTCTACATTCTGAAGAAGACTACGCGCTGGAAATGTGTAAAATTGATCAAGAGCTTCTAAGAAGGATAACGGAGTAATACCGAAAAATTAGTTTTTAAATAATTTTTCTTTAGCGCTCTCAGATTATTCTTTGAGCGCTTCAAAACAATATTAAAATTTTGCATCTGAAATCTGATAATATCTTCCATTTTTTTCTGCCAGAATTTCTTTCGGTTTTTTAATTCTATCCAAATTTGATAAAAATTCGTGAACAGTTTCTGGAGAATCCACAGCACTTCCAGACCACCTAAAATTAATCCAATTTTTTGCTTTATATCTTGCATAACCGGAATGCTCAATGGCCACCCATTCTTTTATTCTCATTATTCCAGATCTATAGGTAACCAAAATACTATCTGGTTTTCCACCTCTGCCTAAGTGTCTTGAATAATCAACAGAATCTACTCTTGCCCACTCTTTTAAATTTTTCTTTTTCTCAACAACTTTTTTAATTTCCTTTTTAATTTCTTTTTTGACTTCTTCTTTTTTCTCATCACGTTTTATTATAACATCAGCGCTTGCTGTTAACTGTAATTTTTCTTTGAACTCAAATTTGTGTCCACAATTCATACACTCTCTTACAGCTCCGTGGTTTCTTATGCCACACTCAGGACACACTTTTGTTATTGGACCCTCATCACTTTTATCTTTTTTATCTTTCTGTTTTATTCTTACATCATTTATTGGACCAAGTCTCTCAATGTTTCCAGCGAAGTCTAAAACCAAGCAGTTAGGCTTCACGGAATTTTCAATAGCTTCAAGCCTTCCTGGAATTGTATTTATATCATAACCTGGTGCAAACACAACTCGGCCACCGCGACCTAAAATTTGTACGTGAATTCGACAAGATTTTGTTGGTCTCATGATCACCAATAAATCTATTTCAGGCACATCAAATCCAGTGGTTAATTTTTCAACACTAACTAAAACTTTATATTTTCCATTTCTATAATCTTCAATGACATCATCCAAATTCTCTTTTGATTTAGAATGCGCAGCTATTGCTGGTATGCCATTATCATTAAACATTTTTGCAACATTTTCACAATGCTTGATATCAATTGCAAAACATAGCCACTTCTTTCTATTTTTTCCAAAATGGATAGTCTCCATCACAGCAGCTTTTGTTAAATGATCTCTGTCTAATTTGTTGGACATATCCTTTTGCGAGTAATCACCACCAAGAGTTTTTAATTTTGCGACATCCATTTTGAAAGAAGTTTCTTTTGGAAACATTTGAGAAAGAAAACCTTCATCAACAAGCCTGTTATATTTTTCCATTTCTGAAAGATCATAGGCCATGTGATTAAACAAAGTTCCTTCACCTATGTGTATATAACCGTGCCCCATTCTAAAGTGAGTAGCGGTCAATCCTACATAATTGGCCTTTATTTCAGACAAGAATCTACGGTACATTCCGTATTCTTTGAAATCAACTTTTTCGTCTTCTATCGTAACAGCATGCGCCTCATCAATTATTACAATATCAAAATCATTAAAAAGGTATGATTTTTTATAAACTGAATTTATTTGCGCTACTGTGATTCTTCTTATTGTTTTACTTCCTAAACCATTTCCATACAGGCCAACAGGTATGCCATCAAAATTCTGAGTTACAGCCTTATAATCTTGTTTTAAAACTGTACCTATATGACACAAAATAAGAATTTTGCTCAGTGGATTGCTGTTCATTATTCTTTCTATTAGATGACAAATAATTGCAGTTTTTCCAGAGCCTGTTGGCGCAACAACAAGCGGATGAATATCTGGACCTTTTGCCAAAGCAAGCATTGTGGTGTCAGCGGCATCAACTTGATACCAACGATCTTGGAATTCCATTCTATTTCCTTAAACTATTTAAGCTATTTTAGAACTCTATTTTAATTTATTTTAGGTTGAAAGTAAAACAGCCCCTGAGGGCTGTCATTTTAATCAGAAAAATGTTTTAGACTTTCCTTCCAATCCGAATCTTCCAGATCAGCCACACCTAGTTTTCTGCACAATCCACCTTCAAATGGGTCCCATCTAGTATTACAACAAACTGGCTTATCTTGAAAAGCATAAATTCTTCCATCTTTATCAGCTGCAATATACTTTTCATCAGCAGTCAGATAAACTTTTATTTCATGATAATTAACGAATCTTCCACTAATTTTATATGTCAATTTCATCACCTTCCCTTTAAATTTTTTGGGTTAAATCAACAGTATCCTTTTGATGCAATTCTTTAACTACATGCATATAATAAACATCACCGATTGATAATTGATCACTACCATAGAAAAATTGATTATATCCGCATGGAACGCCATCATTAACAAATCCAGTATAAAAAATATACTCATGGCACGGATTTGTAGATGAAAAAGAGGCACAAACTAAATAAAAAGTTCCATTCTTCCATCCTTCTTTTGGTGGTATAATTTCCTTTGCTGGTGGCATATCATATGCCCCTGGCAATTTTTCAACTTTGTTCAATTTCTGCTCTTCCATTATCTTCAAGCCCCCATCCAATTTTCCAATATTCACATCCTGCTCGTTGGTCTTCCACAGAAAGATTTATTTCTTCTGCTTTGTATCCTAAGTCATAAATTCTTTTTTCATTATTGCAAGTCCAAGTTCCATTATTTCCAGCATCGCAATAATCACACGTCCTGCAATTTTTATTTGGCTCTCCCCACTCATGACAAACTGAATTACAACTTTTCCAGTTACACTCAAAATATCCTCTTGGAAAAGCTTTTGGTGGTGGAGCATCTGACATTATTATTTGTTGTTCTTTTCTAACCAGATCTTCAGCAAAATTTTTATCAAAATTAATTCTTTCAAAATAATATGTACAATCATTTTTATTAATTGCTACAAACAAAGTCCTTGTTACTTTCATTCCTTTCATATATCTTTGTGCTTGTCCATAATAAACTGGAAATGCTTTTTGGACTCCACTTTTACAAACACTTTTGAAGTATTTGTCATTCATCGTTTTCATTTCAAGAAGGTGTTCTGTCTTTGGAGCTTCAATTAATCCAATACACCTCCCATCAGGATGACCTTCTGAGTGGCCTGCAAAGCCAGGAATAGTTTCTTGCTTCTCATCAGGATGGCCAGTCATTTCAACTTTTATTTCATTACCATCCTCGTCGTGATCTTTTCGATAAACTTCAATTCCAACTTTTTTCAGATCTTTGATTGCCAATTGTTCAAACATATGACCAATATCAAATATCCTTTGAATTCTAGCAGGAGTCTTTTTTGAGGTCACCCAGTGAAATCCATACCACAAAGAGCGGCCACAAGATGCTCCAATACCAGACATCCCAAGATATTTTCTTGGATTACCACCATATTCTATTTTATCAATTTTCTTTAGTGTTGTTTCCCTTTTAGGAATCGCTACCATAATACTTGCTCCACTCTACAACATTTTTAAATTTGCTGTAATATTTTTTGCCATCGATTATAAGATGCCATTTTGACCAATCTTGTTGCATATATTTTGGTTTCTCAATAGTGCCAAAACCTTTTATTAAATCTTTTCCGTGGTTTTTTATAGTCCTATATTTGACCAAGCTAATTTCACCAGCATCAAAAAGAGCTTTTAATCTTCCACTGTGAATGAAATTATGACAAGCATGGCACAGTGAAACAATTTCCCTTAATCTCATGCTGCCTTTTACATAATTTATTACATATGACTCATGACCCTCAAGCCACGGATGATATTTCGCTTCACTTCTGTGGACACCACAAGCATAACAACAATTATTATTTTTCTCTGATGCCTTTTTTCTTTCTATGTCCCACCATTCTTTTCCCAAAATACTTCTAGGGTTCATCCCATGCATTGGCTTTGGAATATTTGGATGTAACAAAATACTTGGTCTTGTAAATACTGGAGTTTTAATTATTTTAGATTTAGGTATTTTGGCCATATTAATCTCCAAGCGCCATCCTTGGCACACTAAAAAAATTAATCGAAAGAAATCTTTGGCTTCTTTGGCTTATCAGAAGTGTCTTTGGAACCAGATGAAGTTTTCTCAACATCAGATCCAATTTTGGCAGGTTTTGCCGCTCCTTTTAACGGCTTATAATTTTTAATATCATTTGATGCAGGATATTGAGAAGTTGCTGGTTTCAACGAGACTTTGACAGTCATTTCAATTCCATGCAATTCATCTGAATCATCAATTGAAATTTTTCCACAAGCTTCACAAATTGTAGCCAATTCTTTTTCTGCAATTTCTACTGCTGTTGCATTTGGGTGATCCAAATTTAGATTTGAAAAAAGCAATCTATTTTTGAATTTCCCTTCAGTAATAGTCAAGGTCAATTTTAAATAATTACCTGTTTTTTTACTATTTTCTTTCATTTCTGACTTTGTAATTTTTGCGGTATATTCATCAGCAGGAACTGCATCAAAATCTCCCATTTTTTCTTTTTCACTTGAATCAAAACTGCCTGGTAGCTTAGCCATTATATTTCCTGTTTTGGTTTCTATTTGGTTCTATTTAGTAGCATACTATTTTTGCGGTATGCCAGCGCATTAGCCTTCTGGTGTTTCTTCCACTATAGCCTGATCATGCTCAGCCTCTTCATCATGCTCAACAATTTGATCTCCATCAGCTGGTGTTAGCTCAGCATTTGAGTATTCCCCCTCAGTTTCATCTACTTCTACCTCCGTTTTGATTTGTTCATCGATGGACTCTTCAGCTTCCTTGGTTTTTTCTGGCCCTTCTTTGTCTTTGTTTGGTAATCCTTTTTCGTCGGCATTTTCAGCATCCCTCATAATTTTCTTATAGATATGCTTTAAGCTTGGTGGCTCAAACATATCAAGTTCACCAGATCTGTCTTTCGCTTCAAATCGAACATCACGCCTGGTTTGTAATATTCGATATTCTTTCTCTTCATCTTCAGCGGCATCTTCATCTTCTTCAACACGTAACGCAAAAACTTCATCGAAAATATAAGGCACTTCTGGGCCAATGCGTCGACCAGGAAACATTGGGACAAATCGAGTCTTTTCAGTATCCCCATCAACCTCACGGACTTGTTTGCACGTCATGATGACATTATAGCCTGGCAAATCTCGAAATCTTTTTAAGATGCTCATCGTCTCAACAGTCAAGTTACCATAAGCAGCCCTTGCATCTGAATTTTTATTTTTCTCATCTCTTAGAATTTCTTCGGCAATTTCAGAAATTGAATCCAAGGCTAACCATTCACAAATTGGTTCATCAGCAGCTTCCAATTCATCAATTAAATCATCAAGATCTTCTTTTGTTTCAATAGTTGCTATTCTGATTTTCTTTTTTAAATTTGGTTTATCTCTCAGAAATTTTCTAAGAGATTTCAAACCACCTTCAACATTAATAATTAAAGTTGGAGCATCGGCAGTGGCACATAGAACAGTTTTGCCCGCACCAGCAGGTCCGTGGACAAGGATCTTGAGTCCATCATCTTCAAGCGCTTCATCTAAACTAGTTATATTAACAGCCATTTTATTTTCCTTTCTTTTGAAATCCAAATATAAATCAAAATCTATTTCACAGCAAGTTTCATACACACCAGAATCTGGATTTCTTTCAGCAAAAGCAGTATCTGATTCTGGGTGATAAAAATATTTCATTGCAGCACTCTGTTGTCACAGACATCTTCTATGAGCGGGGTTTTTCTTTTTACCATAGCAACACTTCTGAACATAGAAAGCATCGCAATAAGTGTGATGGTGTCTTTACTTGCATACGCTTTTAAATATCGCGCCCTTGTTTCACAGTCCTCTGTAAAATATTCCTTGCAACAACAAGATAGATCAGGACAACAAATATTACTATCTTCATCGTGAACTGATCTACCTATGACCCATGCCAATATTTGCTCAGTTCTATTCATTAATTTTTTCCAATTCTGCCTCCTTTTGTCTCTGTATTTTATTAAAGATTTCTTCACGGTGGACCGCAATTTCCTTTGGCGCATTAATTCCCATGCGCACTTGATTTCCCTTGACGCCCAAGACTGTGAGGGTCACTTCATCACCGACCATTAATGTCTCTCCAATACGGCGTGTTAATATTAACATTATTATTACTCCAACTATTTTTTTGGTTTTGGTATTTTTCTTCCTTTTGCCCTCAACTTGCTAAGGTTGATGGCCGTAGCTTGCTTCTGAACTTTGGCCTTACTACTTGAGCCCTTACTAACAGCAGTTCCTGATTTATTTTTAGTTATTTTTCCAGTCTTTGGATCAGTAACTCTAAACTTACCACCTACTTTTTTTACAACTGCCATAACGCTATCCTCTTGTTGTGTGTTAAATTTATCGGCGGGATTAGCTTCTTAAATAGTCGCATAAAACGACTATGAAATCTATAGCAAAATTGATTATTTTATGATTTGTTTTGATGGAAAAATTACCCAAGCTCTTCATCATCCCCATTCTCTAAATAATCAATATATTCCATTATTTCGAGTTTTTCTTTTGTATCAAGAGAATCAAAAACAGCTTTTGCAATTCTTTTATGAGGGAGCAGAGGTGGGTTATTGAAATCTCCTTTTTTGTCCACATAATACATGAGATTTACTTTGGTTATTTCTGAATTTGATTCATTTGGATCAAATAATTTTACACAGCGGAAAAGATCTGGAAGTGATATTTTATGCTTTTGTAATTCAGACCAAGCTTTATCATTTATCTGATAATGTTCTCTCATACTATTTTCTTGCTCTTGGGTCTTGATTCTACTAATTCTATTAATTTAAAAACATTATTTGTTTTTGCAACATGGTGATCAAATATAATATCAATATCAATCATGCCAATCACACTTTCATAGACCATTCTATAATCATAGACCATTAATTTCAATATTTTATCATTTGGAAATTTTACATATCGATCTGAGTAACGAATTTTGTGATCAATATTAAAAGTTTTTAAAACTAATAATATTTGTCCAAAGATAGCTTTTAACTCACGCGAGGATACAACATAAATAATATTTTCACCAGCAGAGGCGCGATTGATTGCTGCAAGAGTTGTTCTAAAAGATCTACCAGTTGCTTTGTGGCCACTATCAGACATATATCACTTCTCCTTTTATTCTATTTAGAAAAACATTCAATTCATCTTTCTTTGCTATAACAAAGATTTGTCCACCACCATTAAAAACTATATAAGTCAAAGAATGATTTGCTACTGCATCTTTTATGCCAAGGCCATTGCAAATAAGAACTATTTTTGAAAATATTGTTCGCATTTCATCTTGACAATCACAATAAAAAGCAATATTTTTTCCACACAAAACTTTGGAAATTGAATTTGATATTTTATTTTCTGTTAAATTTCTTTTTACACTTCTAAAGTTAGTTACTGACATTACAACCTCCATATATTTAATTTGATTAAATTAACTTCTATCCAATTTTATTTTTTCTATCAGCCTTAACTTGCGGATCTAGACCAACATTTGATCCATCTTTTGCTCCTGCCACTTTAGCGTGCACATTAGCTTGATCAGTAGGAATAAATTTAGAAGGTTTCTTTGGATATCTAACACCACCAAATCTTTCAGTCACTAATTGATTTTTTATAACAACGAGATCTTTACCGGTAGATGTTTTGACTTCTCTCTCTGAGATTATTTTGTACATGTTTTCTTTTATTTCTTGCCAACATGAATCAATATAAGTATTTTTCAGAATGCTGTTTTTGCCTTTCACTCCGTGCCATATAATGTAGCTTCTTGCTAATCTTTCAACAGTGTTTATGATGTATTCATACATAGAAATTGCGACAGCAACATCAGTCTCAAATCCCCTAAACATTATAATTTTAACTCTTTTTATTTTTCCTTTATGTTCTTTTACTTCACAATTAAAATAGGATTGGCAGTCATTGAATTTAGCGACAACCACGGCCAGTTGTGATTTCCACAGTGGTATATTTATGAAATTTATGCCAGAATCTGAATCTGAAAATCCATCAGACTCAACAAGATCACCCATAGATACTTGATGCTTATCCATAAGTATTCTAGCTTGTCTAGCGGCTGTGATTGCCTCATTAGGACTGCTACAATCATTTGCCATAGCCAAAAGTTTTTTGACTTTATCTACAATCTTATCCATAAAATTATTTTACCTTTTTTAACTGTTTTGACTATTTTGGTTATTTAAGTGCCATCCGTGGCGGGTAAAGAAAATCCTTTAAGGAATTAAGACTATTATACTAGGCTAAAAACTCAAAGTAAAGCTACCTAGTTTTAGACTCGACGCCAGATGTAGATATTGAACCACCAGGTTTGTATACAAAAACCAATAATGTTGATTTGAGGTCTAAAGGTTGCTGCAATACTTGCATCGTTTGTTGATTTTGCATCTTGAAACACCGCATCAACATTAGAATCAGCAGATGCAGCATTTGCATCATTAATCACATTAGTTCTAAAGGCAGCAAAATCTGGCCAAGCTGGATTTTCTTGAGCACAAGAATCATTCCAAATATCTGTCAGTTGTGCTTCTCCATCCACAGTAGGAACCATAGCGCCAGCTGAACCTGCCATAGCCACAGATCTAACACCCATCTGTTTTAATTGAGCAGATTCAGCAACTTCTGTACAATGTTCTGTCATAACTTTTCCTCACAATAAAATTATGGCGTCCTTGCCGGTTATTAACTTCCCAGTAAAATTATGAGGTGGGATGATTAAGATATTATTAAGCTTTTATTAATTATATTATTTGTTTTCTTCAAACATTTTTTGTTTTAAACGATAGCCCTCAAGTGGCCAAATTTGATTAAACGCTTTACCCCTTGAAATTTTCTCACCAGTTTCTTTATTGAAATTATCTGGATCAACACAAGCACTTTCACCAATAACATGGAATCCATTCTTTAATGTTAAACAACAAACTGTGAGCATGGTGCCTGGAAATATGTAATACATTTCACTTTCAATTACATTATTGATATCTTCAAGCGACACTCTTGGAGCCGTTAATCCTTTTTCTATAATTTCTTTTTCAATCTCTTCGTTATTCATATTAAGTTTCCCAAATGAATCCAAAAAGTTCTTTGGATATTTCTTTCATGAGTTTTTCTCCTGTGTTATTTCACCACTCATATTTGCATATGCGGTCTTTGCTTTTCCATATTGATCTTTGCCAGTTGGTACATTACCGCCAAAGTTCACTCCATATTTTAAATCAGGGTTCTTAAAAACTAAACGAATCAATTCTAAATTAGATTCATAAATCTTTTGTGACCATTTTTCGCGCTCATCAAGGACTGCTTTCTTCTGTGAGAAATCAATTTCTTTTTTCTGAAAAGCTTTTTCTTTTTCATTAAAATCAACCTCCAACTTTAAGCGTGCTTGAAGTCTTTGATTGTCCATCTGCAAACGATCATTTTTGTTAATCAGACCTTCATTTATTCTTTCAATTCTATCACACTCAGATAATTTTTCCAGCAATTGCACTCTGATTTCAGCTGGTAAATTTTTTGCAATTGCATTTTTAATATCTTCTAACATGCGAGCTTCCTATTAAATTATTTTCATCACCATAGACATGTTTTTGTCGATTTGTCCAACCATTGCATTGATTTACTTGTCGCCATGTTGCTCCTGAAACTGCACAATATCCTGCTTCATTACAAGCATCAACTCGCCAATCTCCGTAAGCATGGGTGCGTATAATAACATCTTGATGTGTTTTATCAGTGGTTCCTTTATACTCCCATGTTTTATTTGGCTCCATTCCATATATCTTAAAATACTCTGCATCTTCTGAATTGATCCATCTTAAAGTAGCTTGGCCTATGTTTCCATCACAGCCTATATAATCACCAAAAATTCCTATTATTGGATGTGGCATTTCTGGATATTCACCACTAGGGTCATTCATTTGTGATAGCACTTCATCGGCTGCCTGTTGCAACTCTTCAAGTTTAATCTGAACCAAAGTTTCTTTTACTGCCGTTGCAAATTGTCCTGTGCTTATGTCTATTTCTGGATATTTTTTAGCTATGGTATAGGGCAAAACAGTAATAAGTTGTAATAGCTTCTGATTAGACATCCCCTCTTTATGCGCTAGAGCAAAAAAATAATGACTGAATATTGTTGAGTTACTGTGTGGACTTTCCACAGCATCAAACTCACCAAATGTTCTGTTAATCCTCATGTCCCTTACATATCCATCTTTAAATAGTGTTTTTCCAAACACCCATGTGTCCACAGGCATTTGATGCTGCCCTGGTGTTCTAATTGCTTTCAAATCAGAAATCGCCTCACCAATTGCCTGGAGCACGGGGTATTCTGGTGATCCAAAATTAGGATTAAGATATGCTGTTTCAGAATGTGCAGCTTCATGAATAATAAGCTCCCTATTTTTCAAAGGATCAACATCACTTTTAAAACCTGGGTGGACACCTTTTTTAGGTAAAACAATATTGCCATTAGGTATCCCTTTGCGTGGTGGGCTGTAATCAGCACGGGGATTGCCATTGGCATCTTTTGCATTACTGTATGCAACTATGTCTATTTGTGGAAAATCAGAATTGTCTGTTGATGATGTGTATCCATCAGTGTCTTTCTCCCATTCATTTAAATAGACCCAAGCATCAATCATTGCTTTATCAGAATTTGACATGTCTTGACATATTGGGCCATGGCCTCCTGGAGCTGGCCCATTTGTATCAAGACAGTGCATATAAGACTTACCCGCTTCTATGTACTCTATTATTGCAGGGAAGCCTATTTCTTCAGTTGTTTCACTGTACACTTTTGTACAGGCCACTGCATTTGGGAATAAATCTATTGTTTTACATACATTATTTTTAACATCAGCGTGGCCGTTAAGTGCTTTATCTGTGGGGTATTCGACTCGTAATGATATGCTCCAAAAAGATGTATCGCCTGTGACTAAGTTGACCTCAACAACATAATTAGATACAGAGTAGTGTATATATGGCTCTGAGCTGGAATTTACAAAGATCTCATCCTTTAACAACTTGCGCCCAACTAAGTGAGGTATCTGTGTAACAAAAACATGGTATGCAAGTTCATAGGCTTTATTTTCACTGATTAGTGATTGTTTTTCAAACTTTTCAGAAACAGAGGGAAATGTATGTAAGTTTAATTCTGTAACAATAGATGTTTCAATATCTATCTCAATTGTATTTATTCGTGAAAATCTAGCGCCATCATCCAACTGATAAAATTGAATACCTAGCCAGTTATCTAAAAATTCTACAGATCTGCGCACTTTGAATACTTTGCCGTCTGCGGTGGCATTGTTTGATAAATATTCATTTAGGTATTTATTTTTATCTAGATTGTATGTGTCTATATCAAATTTTGGCAAGCCTGTGCCAGCAGGTTCGTTTATTTTTTCTTCAGCAGTTGTAGGCTTTGGTGATTTTATTGGAACACTAAGTGAATCACTTGCGCCAAGGCTGTAAATTGTATCTGAGTAGGCACAAAAAGATAATAGAAAGGTCATCAAGAATAGTAATTTTTTCATTTCAAAGTCCTTTAAATTTCATGTAAAAAAGCAAGTCGCTCAATATAAATAGATCGTTGTTCACCAAATGTTTCAGCAATATGATCTGTAATCATTTTTTTAATTTTATTATAACCATCTTCATCTATTTTATTGTCCCATGTGATCACACCATCAAAAGTTGCAGATCCACTATCCACCAACTGAGCCTTGCCATAGTAATGATATAAATATTTAGTCATTCTCCCAAATTCCTTTATTTTGTTGCTTTTATTATTGGATTGTATTTAATGCCCACATCAAATAAAGTGGATGCTCTGAATGGGAATGGATCTTTCTTTAATTCACCTACAACAACACGGTCTTTAAGATAGTTGACAAGACTTTGTTTTCTTTTTGCTCTTGAAACAATTTTTTCAAGATCAGACACCAAATGCTCAGGACGCACTCGTGGATCTTGTTTTGATTCCCATTTAAATTCTGGTTTACTTCCGCAAAGTAATTTACTAATAGCTTTTTCATTTATTTTTTCAAAGCGTTCAATAAACTGTTTAACTTTTGCTTTTTCTGCAATCTGTTCACTCATTCTCACATTATCAGGCAGTGATACAAAAGTGCCATTTAATAATCTTTTTCTTTCCTCCACAGAATAACCTTTTTCTAATTCTTCAAAGCATTCTTTTGGTATTGAATCACTCTTGGGCCAAGGATTTATATCAAATTTTATTTTAATTTTTGATTCACTCATCATCACCTCTGTGGTATGGGATTCGCTTTGAATAAATATCATTTAGATAATCAGCTTCATCAATTTTATTATTTTTGCCAGTATCGCTTACTTTGCCAGCTTTTTTTAAAAGAGGTGGATAATTTTTTTCTTTATTATTATTTGAAAGAATTTCTTTAAGTTTCTTTATCAGAGACATATTCATTCTCCTTTAATTTGTTCGCACCATTTATTCAAATTTTTTGCTACTCTAAAGACATTTTCGTTCTGTTCATTTGAATCTTTTGAGTGATCATGGTAAAGATATCGAAGTGTTGGACCTATGCCTATTTTTATAAATGTAATAACAATTTCTAGATCTTCTTCTGGAATAGATAATGTTTCAAATCCCATAGTCATCCAATCCTATGTTTTAAACTTTTTGAGGGGAAGTGACTCGTGGGGTTGGAATCGAACCAACATTAACCAGTATTTTTAATACACCGCCATGGCTAGTGGTGCGTCAACCCACGATTTATATAAAGAGAACCATCACCGGCCACACAAACTTTTGGAGAAGTTTTGGGAGCATAAGGCGACCAGCGATGGAGACCTTTTCGTGCGACCGGCGACGATTCAGACTACTATTATAAAGCTTTATTTATGAAAGTAAAGGACTAGGTGTCAGGCTCTAGCTCTTTTTCAATTTCTTGAATGAATGTGACACAAGATTCTGAGAATCCTGAAATATTTGTCCATTTATTATATCCCACGCCATTCCTATAAGATGCGACATTAATCATGTATCCATTTTTAGCAGGATTTGGAACAGAATCGTGGCTTTGCTCATCAGTCAAAACAATCAAGCGATCATGCTTAAGAGAATTTGCATGTGTAACTGCTTTTCCAAGATAAGTACTGCCATTCCATTGGCTATTCCAGATCGCATCACCGAGTGAAAGTCCAATCCGTGGTGGCACTTCTACCACATCTCTTGAAAAAGTAAATATTCTAATATCTTCGCAAATTCCAGAAAGCAAAATTGCCAAACCATTGGCGGCATCAATCCTTTTTAAATCAGATTTTTGAGATAGGTTAGCATTCATCGAGCCAGAAACATCAACAAGCAAAATAGTCTTTCCCTTCAGTTTTTCTTGATCACCAAGAACACTGGCCATCGCCTTATCTAATTGGCGCTCATACCTTGGCGCATGTTTAGCGGCTGAGATAAAACGAAAAGGCAGAATTGTTTTTGGCGGTTTTACCAATGCCTCTCTAATTAAATCTGTGTGAACACCAACGCTTTCCATGGTCCGCAAATTTCTAAGCAGCGCCATGTATCCCATTTTCTTGCGCTTCAAAAGATCAGTGAATGATGTGCATTTATCAGCATCTGTTTTCTTGCCCTCTCCACTGCTCAGCTTAACTTCCCATGTATCAGCAGGCTTTAATTCATCATTTGCAATTTTCTCAAATAATGCAACCTTGTCTTTTGTTTCTGGACAGGGTCTAGCAAGGAACATAACATCACGGATTCTAATATCACCGTCTTTGTTCCATTTTGAAAACTGATACTCATCAAATTTATTGAAAGCGATATTTAAACCAGCAGCCATCTTTTTAGGAATTGATTTTTTACCGCCTAATTTACGGTAAATAGCGACTAATTCCGTGATCTCATCAGGGCGTGAAATTACTTCACCAATGGTTTTTGGAGCCAGTGTGGATCTTTTTCCAACTAAATCAACCAGCAATAATAATGGAGCATGGCGAAGTTTATATTCTGTTCTGGCAGAAATTGCTAGGTTAGCAACAAATTTATCACTACATTGTTTTGCAAGGTCTACAATTCTATCAGCGATTGATTGACCAGATTCATAAAATTGATCTTCCCAAAGCAGACAAGATAAAATAGATCTTTTTAGTTGCTGTTCTTTTGAGATTTTTTTGGCAGGAGCGCCTTCATGAGTTTTTAGATAGGATTTTGTTTTGGTATTAATTTTCATTTTTAACTCCAAAGTAAAAAACATTTGGGTGCCAGAAGCAACAGGCATTTATAGTAATTTAGCGCTCTAACCACTAAGCTACACCCCTCATAGAAATTTAAAGGGAGGGGTGGCTGGATTCGAACCAGCGTCTCTCGATTAGAAGTCGAAGTAACTACAAACTACAGCATTCTAGCATTAAGGGTGTTGGAGCAACTGACGGTTGCTGTATTTTTTCTATCCGCGAAGTAACAGCAAGCTATAGCATCCAACATTAAAGTGACCCAGCAACAAACGAGTATGGTATTATAAAGGCTGCTCTACCGTTGAGCTACATCCCCATAACATTTAAGTAGGGAAGGTTGGATTCGAACCAACAACATGCTTTCGCGAAGTAACCACATTCTACAGCATAGGTCATTAAAATCTCTAACGCCTAAGTAATATCCCTTAAGCAGTAGAGAAACCTATTATACTACTATTTTTTTGAAAGTAAAGAGGCCACCTAATCGCTATAATCCTGCTGTTTTATAAGACATCTCATACCATCTCTTGACTTCTACAATTTTTCCTAGCATCGAAACACATTTGCTATAATTTGATACATCAATGGAAGTTCGATCACTAATGAAATAAACATTCGTTGTTGTTACATTATTTTTCTTGAATCGTTCAAAATTACTGTCTCTTGACATAGATAAATCATGAACTGGATAATTTGCGACTCGATAAAATCCATAACCACTCTTTTCTGCTGCTATGCCTTCGCGTTGTAACTGACCATTTACTGTAGTGGCCACAAAAACTTCTGAGGCAGGCTCATCCCAATAATCAGTTTCCATTTCAACGTGCGTGTATCCTTCAGCATCAGTTGTAACGACTGGATTGATTTCAGAATACTCAGCCTGTACCCATTTTTTATTAACAGCGACACATCTCAATATTTCTTTTTGCTGGGTGTTGAATCCAGAATAAATAAAAATTGTGAAAACTGAAACACCTATTGCTATATATATGTAAGGTAATTTTTCTTTAAAGTTTTTCATCATTGCTTTCCTTATATGTAGGTTTCATACTGCGATGCCAGTCTAGCATTTTTTTGGCATAAACTTTATCATTATTGATATTTTGATACACAACAGTTTCTGGAAAATCATAATTAACTGAATTCTTATTCGCAATATGCATCACCTCATACTCAATGCCATTGTAGTGCGTCCATCTTTCACCCTTTTTTGGTTTGTACATTCTCAGACTCCTTTTTATTATGAAAATCACAAGAACCTTTTTCAACTACTGTTAATGTACAAGCAGGGTTGAGCACGCAATAATGCGTGGACTCACCATCAGTATTTAGATTTGTCCTTCTATTAAAGTGTTCACATTCACCACACACATTTTGATCTTCTCTGTATCCCATCGAAGTTTTTAATATGTTACCTAATTCACTCATCTTTCTCACCTTATTATATCAACCAACTCCCATTGGAGCAGTACGTTTCCAAAATTTACAGACACCGTGTGGCGATACTTTTATTGGACAAGCAGGATTCAAAGTACAACTCGTATGGCAATGCCTAGAAATAAGATCATCGTGCGTTTTTTCAAAATGCATACAATCAAGGCATTTTTTAGATTGATCTCTATATTCCATTTTCTGTTTTAAATCAAATTCTAACATTCTCAACTCCTCAAAGCTGCTGTTAATCCATGAATAAATTCATTGCGAAAATGTTTATATATATCTTTCAGTTTATCACCAACTATTGGTTTTGATAATTCTGTTCTTAATGCCAATGCAAAGCCATCATTTGCTATGAAAAACAGTGGATAGATTTTATCACCATGGTGTAATTTCTCCACATGAACTTTTATGTATTCAAAATGTTCAATTGCTTTGCTAGTATCATTTGGGATGAAAGCTCTAACATTAAATGTTGGACGAATTGCAATTCGATATATATCATACCTCAAAACTTCTATTGGCAATTCAATAATAGTAATCGGCTCAAAATCAAAAGTATAAATAACAGTTCTCATATTCAATCTCCTAATAAAAAACTTATAAATTCATAAATACTGGCGCCTGCCCAAAGCGCCACAGTACACAAAATGAGGCCCAACAATATTGGTCCAAATATTGCACCTAACTTGTCTTCGAGATATCTGAGCTGTCTTTTGCCTTTGGCATATGCCCCTTTTGTCATCTTCAATGGCTTTTTCGCGAGCTTCCCAAGCTTTTCTGTGAGCTTCCCGTGTTCTCCAATCTTCATCTTCTTCATCCTTCCAAGCTTTCCTATTGGCTTCCATGATTTCACATTCTTCATCATTCATATTTTTATTCCACTCTCACATCGAACAAACGTCAAAGTTTCTTTATCAATAACAGGCGCCATAAAAGCAGAATGACCTTCATAATGCAAATAGTACACCACACCATTAAGACATTTTT
>Ga0209578_10002063_pt1:0-2500 | contig 17273 bp, 12 predicted proteins | sample tdAd472_FD_187127 | JGI IMG/M metagenome (GOLD analysis project Ga0209578, IMG submission 187127) | Marine sediment microbial communities from the Atlantic coast under amendment with organic carbon and nitrate - tdAd47.2 (SPAdes)... | ecosystem: Environmental > Aquatic > Marine > Coastal...
GCCATTCGTGCAGGTCGGAACTTACCCGACAAGGAATTTCGCTACCTTAGGACCGTTATAGTTACGGCCGCCGTTTACTGGGGCTTCGATCAAGAGCTTCGCTTACGCTAACCCCATCAATTAACCTTCCAGCACCGGGCAGGCGTCACACCCTATACGTCCACTTACGTGTTTGCAGAGTGCTGTGTTTTTAATAAACAGTCGCAGCCACCTGGTTACTTCGACCGCCAACAGCTTACAGAGTAAATCTTTCACCGTCAGCGGCGTACCTTCTCCCGAAGTTACGGTACCATTTTGCCTAGTTCCTTCACCCGAGTTCTCTCAAGCGCCTTGGTATTCTCTACCTGACCACCTGTGTCGGTTTGGGGTACGATCCCTTATTACCTGAAGCTTAGAAGATTTTCTTGGAAGCAGGGTATCAACCACTTCGCTCTCATAAATGAGTGCTCGTCATCACGCCTGAGCCTTAAGAGTCCGGATTTGCCTAAACTCTCAGCCTACACGCTTAAACGCGGACAACCAACGCCGCGCTGGCCTAACCTTCTCCGTCTCTCCATCGCAATAATAAGAGGTACAGGAATATTAACCTGTTTCCCATCGACTACGCATTTCTGCCTCGCCTTAGGGGTCGACTCACCCTGCCCTGATTAGCATGGGACAGGAAACCTTGGTCTTCCGGCGTGGGGGTTTTTCACCCCCATTATCGTTACTCATGTCAGCATTCGCACTTCTGATACCTCCAGCAGACCTCTCGATCCACCTTCAACAGCTTACAGAACGCTCCTCTACCGCTCATTCTAAGAATGAACCCGTAGCTTCGGTGGCTAGTTTGAGCCCCGTTACATCTTCCGCGCAGGCCGACTCGACTAGTGAGCTATTACGCTTTCTTTAAAGGATGGCTGCTTCTAAGCCAACCTCCTAGCTGTCTAAGCCTTCCCACATCGTTTCCCACTTAACTATCACTTTGGGACCTTAGCTGGCGGTCTGGGTTGTTTCCCTTTCCACGACGAACGTTAGCACCCGCCGTGTGTCTGCCATGCTCATACTCACTGGTATTCGGAGTTTGCATCGGGTTGGTAAGTCGGGATGACCCCCTAGCCGAAACAGTGCTCTACCCCCAGTGGCAATACATGACGCGCTACCTAAATAGCTTTCGAGGAGAACCAGCTATCTCCGGGCTTGATTAGCCTTTCACTCCGAGCCACAGCTCATCCCCGCATTTTTCAACATACGTGGGTTCGGTCCTCCAGTTGATGTTACTCAACCTTCAACCTGGCCATGGCTAGATCGCCCGGTTTCGGGTCTAATCCTAGCAACTATGCGCCCTATTAAGACTCGGTTTCCCTACGCCTCCCCTATTCGGTTAAGCTCGCTACTAAAATTAAGTCGCTGACCCATTATACAAAAGGTACGCAGTCACAGAACAAGTCTGCTCCCACTGCTTGTACGCATACGGTTTCAGGATCTATTTCACTCCCCTCTCCGGGGTTCTTTTCGCCTTTCCCTCACGGTACTGGTTCACTATCGGTCAGCTAGGAGTATTTAGCCTTGGAGGATGGTCCCCCCATATTCAGTCAAGATAACACGTGTCCCGACCTACTCGATTTCACACCATCTAAGATTTCAGATACGGGGCTATCACCCACTATGGCGGCACTTTCCAGAGCCTTCTCTTATCTACAACAATGCTTAAGGGCTAATCCGCGTTCGCTCGCCGCTACTGACGGAATCTCAATTGATTTCTTTTCCTACGGGTACTTAGATGTTTCAGTTCCCCGCGTTTGCTTCTACAACCTATGTATTCAGTTGCAGATGACATCTTATGATGCCGGGTTGCCCCATTCGGAAATGTCCGGGTCAAAGGCTGTTTACCGCCTCACCGAACCTTATCGCAGGTTACCACGTCCTTCATCGCCTCTAGCTGCCAAGGCATCCACCGTATGCGCTTAATTGCTTGACCATATAACCCAAAACAGTGTCTTGAGTTGATCATTTACGCCAGATATACGCTTGATGAATGTGTTTGCACACACTCAGAGAATCGTATTACTACCTTAACATTGAGAAGTCGCTAAACTTCTCGTTAAGTTTTGTTTGCATACTGCACAGTCTTTTCAAAGTGACAACTCACTTCTCCATTTCCATGCCGCTTGCATACAAGCTATCACATAACCATATTGTTAAAGAGCATTGAACCTTGCGGTTCCTGGTTAAAAACCAGATCTAAATAATCAACAACCTCCGATTACTTAGATCTTACCTCTAACCCCTTACTACCCACTTCCTACTATCCTTAGTGAGCACTTTTACCCAACCTACTTTAGTAAGCCAAATTGAGTTAGGCAAGGCGCGGATGGGCGAAGCCTATTATCAATAGGTGAGCCAATTCGCAACGCCGCACAGCTCAATTTGGTGGAGCCAGGCGGGATCGAACCGCCGACCTCCTGCGTGCAAGGCAGGCGCTCTCCCAGCTGAGCTATGGCCCCCATCTGCTTGTCTA
>Ga0209578_10002063_pt1:5000-17273 | contig 17273 bp, 12 predicted proteins | sample tdAd472_FD_187127 | JGI IMG/M metagenome (GOLD analysis project Ga0209578, IMG submission 187127) | Marine sediment microbial communities from the Atlantic coast under amendment with organic carbon and nitrate - tdAd47.2 (SPAdes)... | ecosystem: Environmental > Aquatic > Marine >...
ATGGAGTGCTTCAAAAACAACTCGTTAGGATGTTGATTTAAAGGCACAATTATCATTCTGCCTGATTATTTATGACAAAGTAACGCGTGCGATCTTTTTCTTACCCGCCTGGATAATCCGAGTATCACCGAGCGCAAACTTAAAAGTTTGATCCTTTTGCTCACCATCGACGAAGACCACTCCGCGAGCCAGCACATCTCTCGCTGCATTACTGTTTTGCACTAGATTCGCCATTCTTAAAATTGCAGCGATAGGAATTTCAGTTTGACCGTCAGCGTTAATCTTTATCTCGGGTAAATCCTCAGGAATTTCCCCCAACTCCAACTGATTGCCTGCACCTTTGTGTGCATCACGAGCCGCATTGGGGCCGTGAAACCGTTCAACGATTTCTTCCGCCAAATGTTTTTTGATTTCCTGCGGGTTTATTCCTCCATCAACTTCGCGCTTAAATTGCTCAACTTCTGCCAAAGGTCGAAAGCTCAATAACTCAAAATAGCGCCAGATTAGATCATCCGGCATGGTTAGAATTTTACGATACATTTCTCCAGGCAGGTCATCAACACCCACATAATTACCTAAGGACTTGGACATTTTTTGCACCCCATCCAGACCTTCAAGAAGAGGCAACGTCAATACAATCTGAGGTGATTGCCCGTAGTGTCGCTGCAATTCCCGCCCCACCAATAAATTAAACTTTTGATCGGTTCCTCCCAACTCTACATCGGCCTTCAATGCAACGGAATCATAACCCTGCACCAAGGGGTATAAAAACTCGTGGATACTTATGGGCTGCCCGGTTTTATAACGCTTACTAAAATCATCCCGCTCTAACATTCGCGCCACTGTCTGCTGGGCCGCAAGACTAATCATTTCAGCAGAACTCAGTTTATTCATCCACGTTGAGTTAAATGCGATGGTCGTTAACTCTGGATCCAGTATCTTGAAAACCTGCTCTTTATAGGTAATGGCATTTGCTTCCACTTGCTCCTGCGTTAAGGGCTTGCGTGTTACATTTTTCCCTGTTGGGTCGCCAATCATTCCAGTGAAATCCCCAATCAGAAAAATCACCTCGTGACCTAACTCTTGAAACTGTTTGAGTTTATTAATCAGCACTGTGTGCCCAAGGTGTAAATCTGGCGCCGTCGGGTCAAACCCAGCTTTTACTCGCATTTTCTTACCGCTTTTAAGACGCTCAACCAGCTCATCTTCAAGCAATATTTCCTCTGCGCCGCGCTTAATGATCGCTAATGCGTTTTCGACCGATGTCTTCATTTATATACCTATCCACCCAATCAATATACAGCCACCCATCGCCTATTTACTTCCACCCTACTGAGAGAAAGCGGCTGATTATAGCATCCTGTTATTAGAGTCCCTACGTAGACCCCTGCTTTAATCTAAAAAAATTGCTATAATTTTTCCCTTTTAGGCCATACTTATCTAATATTGCGTCACTGATGGCGCCAACAAACAACAAGAGAAGACTTACCGCGACCTAATATTAATATGATAAAACAATACCCTAAAAAACATGTACTCGTTGCCAGCCTAGTCACCATTATTATTGGGCTTGTTTTAGTAATTACTCCCTCTAAAGAAGTTTCAGCGAAAAGAAACTCTGTTACTCTTACGCTTAACCTACCCGAGCAATCCAAGCTCCCCAGTGAAGACTTGACGCTTACTACTAGCGAAAGCTCCGCTAAAACCGAACCCGAGACTAACCTAACGGTTACGACTAAAAACGTAACCACCGATTTAGTCGAAACTCAAAAAGAGTCTCCCGCTAAACATCAAGCGCCGCCCTCTCTTTTTAATCTTGAGCACTGGGAAAAAGTAACAGTGAAATCGGGCGATAACCTCAGCACACTTTTCTCACGCGTCGGTCTCACCGCAAAAGACGTCTTAGAGGTATCTCAGGCGGCGAAAAAATTTGCCAATGAAGATAGCTTAAAAAGGTTGTTCCCAGGTGAGCAGCTTGCTTTTATTATCAATGACGGCCAATTGGAAAAAATGCGTCGGGTTAAAAGTCCTCTCGAAAGCATCCAGTTTAGTCGCACAGAATCTGGCTACGCTATCGACAAACTGACGCGTGCGCCAGAAGTTCATAATCGCTTTGTTAGCGCGACCCTAGAAAACTCCCTCTTTCTGGCTGGCCAGCGACAAGGGCTCCCGCAGAACCTTATTATGGAGCTGGCCAATGTATTCAGTGGCGTTATCGACTTCGTATATGATCCCAGAAAGGGCGATAGTTTTAATCTCCTGTTCGAAGAAAAATTCTTAGATGGCAAAAAAATCGGGACTGGCGAGATACTCGCAGCGCAGTTTACCAACAGAGGAAAGGTGCATACGGCACTTCGATATGAAGATATGCACGGAGATGTTGGGCACTACTCCGCCGATGGCGTCAGTATGCGCAAAGCCTTTTTAAGGGCGCCGCTGGATTTTACTCGCATCAGTTCCGGCTTTAACCCCAATCGCAAACACCCGATCCATAAAAAAATTAGAGCTCATCGCGGTATTGACTATGCGGCCCCTCGTGGTACTCCCGTATTCGCTGCTGGTGAAGGGCGAATCATCGCCTCTGGCTATTCCAAAGCCAATGGCAACTATGTATTTATCAAGCACGGCGAACAGTACACCACCAAATACTTGCATTTAAACAAACGCTTCGTGAAAAATGGAGCGCGCGTAAAACAGGGGCAAACGATTGGTCAAGTTGGATCCACAGGCTACGCTACCGGGCCACATTTGCACTATGAATTTCTGGTCAATGGCGTACATCGTAATCCTCGCACCATTCTGGACAAACTTCCCAAGGCGAAATCCATTCCGAAATCGGAATTGGCCCGTTTCCAGCAACAGACTGGCATAGTGTTAGCCCAGCTCGAAGCATATCAACACATGCTTGCCTATAACGACTAACCCAATGGGAATGACAAAGCCGTATTATTTTCTCGGCTTAATGTCTGGCACCAGCCTGGACGCTGTCGATGCGGCAATCGTTGACTTTAGTGCGAGCACCCCCAAGCTACATAGCCATTACCAACACCCCTTACCCGCAGACCTCAGGTCAAACATTCTCATGCTCTGCACGCCGGGAGAAAACGAAATTGAGCGATTGGGTAAATGTGATGTGGAATTGGGCCAGATCTTTGCTTCGGCTGCTCTACAACTTTTACAAAACGCAGAAATAAGTGCAGACCAGATTCAGGCTATCGGTTGTCATGGTCAAACAATTCGCCACAGCCCTAAATCGCCTCTGGCTTTTACTCTACAGATAGGAGATCCCAATGTTATTGCTCATATCACTGGGATTACTACAATCGCCGATTTTCGCCGTCGTGATATCGCCGCTGGCGGCCAGGGTGCTCCGCTCGCACCAGCTTTCCATCGGGAGGTTTTCAGCACTACGCAGGACCGCGCGATATTAAATATCGGCGGCATGGCAAATCTCACCCTATTACCCGCTGACACAAGGCTTCCACCTATCGGATTCGATACCGGCCCAGGTAACGTTTTAATAGATGCCTGGTACCAGATTCATCAACAGGGGCCGTACGATACTAATGGGGCTTGGGCCGCAGGCGGCAAGATCTCTAGCAAGTTACTAGAACTATTTCTAACAGACGCTTACTTCCAATTGGTACCGCCCAAAAGCACAGGCAGAGAATTATTTAATCGCCAGTGGCTAGAACAACGACTAACACAGTTAAACCTTAATCTAGACGCTCAAGATGTTTGCGCCACGCTGGTGGAACTTAGCGCGATCACAATAAGCAACGATTTGGACCAGCACTTCTCACCATGTCGCGAGCTATTCGTTTGCGGTGGCGGCGCTCACAACGGTTATCTGCTGAGCCGATTAGCCGCACATTCGCCGCAATGCAAAGTTGGCACAACGGCTGATTTGGGTGTTGATCCTGACTGGGTAGAGGCCATCGCTTTTGCCTGGCTGGCAAAACAACGGCTGGAAGAAAAAACGGGGAATCTAACTTCTATTACCGGTGCCGCTAAAGCTTGCATACTAGGCGGCATTTACCATGCGTGAAAAACGGCCGTTGCTGAAATTAAAAGGGATACAGTTAAATATATTAATGGAAAAGGGTAGGTTTTTTCATTTAAAGCACCACACATCGGCTTAAATATCGATCATTGAGTGGTGCTTTTGACAGGAGGAGTTACCTGAATCTTTTATATGGAGAAGGAAGACCCGCAACCACAGGTGGTTTTCGCTGAGGGATTGCGCACAACAAAACGTGACCCTTCCAGCCCCTCTTCGTAGTCAATCTCGGAACCGGCTAAATACTGAAAACTCATCGGATCAACCACCATTGTAACGCCCTGGTTATCCACCATCGTATCGTCCTCAGCAATTTCATCATCAAAGGTGAAGCCGTATTGGAACCCAGAACAGCCGCCGCCCGTAACAAATACGCGCAGTTTCAATTGCTCGTTACCTTCTTGCTCAATAAGAGTCTTCACCTTGGATGCAGCGGCATCGCAAAAGGCCAGTGACGCCTGAACAACCGCTTCAGACATAATGAATAAACCTCGCTAAATTGTAATGAAACTCACACATTCTGCCTTTTCCGAGTATTTTAGTCAACTATTTGCTAGTGGCTTCGAATTCGCCTGGCCTGGAGGCTCGACGGATGGATTTTGTGGGGCAATACCTAACTGAACGGTATTGGTTTTTCCCGAGACCTGAGACTCAACCTGATGAACCAAATTCCCATTCACCTGCGCGCCCATCACCATTTCCAATAAATGGTAATGCACAGTACCAGTAACCGAAGCATTGGCTGCTAACTCCACATGTTTCGAAGAATAAACATTACCAATGACCTGACCATTAATAATCACATGCGGCGCTTTAACCTCTCCTTCGACAACACCATGATCGCTGATTCGTACCACCGCATTGTCATTTTCCAGCGCCTCTACACTGCCCTTGATACAACCATCTATATGCAACCCCCCAGTAAATTTGAAATCGCCTACAATCTCAGTTTTACTGGAAATTAAAGTATCGTAATTATGCCGGGCACTTTTTTTATCACTCCCCCACATCTGCAAGTGTCTCCTGTGTTACCCAATCGAATTCACGGGTTGCGGTCATTGAATTTTTACCCGCAGATTCAGCAACAACCTCAACTTTTTCCACAATAAAGTCCTCAGGCATATTAACCACTGCCTTAAATTGCTGAAAATAACGAAACTTAAAATTATTACTCATTTCGTCCTCTGCGACTTCCTTTAAGGATAGCACCCTTTTCTCGCCAGCGCCCAGGCCCTGAATGCTAACTTTGACAGCGCCCTGAATGACGCCTTTGGATTTCCCTACCTGCGCCAATATCCAATTAATCCGATATCTCGTTTTACCCAGGTACTCGATGCCTAAATCATGGACTTGCAGCCCGGACTGAGCATTCCCCGGCTCCATAATACTGCGATAAAAAGTTACCGATTTTTTAAGCTGCGATATCTCCGCAGATAATTCTTCAATCGTCTTACGCGAGGTTTCAAGTGCCAATTGATCGACTTTACGATCTCGCTCCAGCGCTGTCAGCTTGCGCTTTACTTCCTTTAATTGCTGTTGCTGTTCTGGCGACAGTGCTTGCAGCTCCACCTCATGTTGCCGCCCCAAGACAAAACTCCCTACAAGTGCCACAGAAACAATGAGAAAGAAACCAGCCACATACCAAACACGCCGTCTTGGCCGATGAGGTTTAAGCACTAGACTCTCTTGTTTGCTACCACGAACTCTTGCCATTAGCAGTCTGCGTTTCCTTAATAAGGGCGAATCAGGGCATCAGCGCGATCGCTTCTAACCCCAGGTTTTCTGGCAAGCCAAACATAATATTCATATTCTGAACTGCTTGCCCTGCCGCACCTTTGACCAGATTATCAATCACTGACAACACCACAACTCTATTTCCCTGTTGTGGTCGATGCACCGCTATTCGGCAATAGTTGCTACCTTTCACGCTGCGCGTTTCTGGGTGTGAACCTTGGGGAAGAACGTCAACAAATGGCTCGTTAGCATAGCAATCCTCATACAGCGCTTGCAGGTCGACCTGATCCACGCTTAGGTCTGAATAAAGCGTGGCGTGAATACCACGAATCATTGGTGTCAAATGCGGCACGAAGGTTAACGCCACATCGGTTGAAGCGGCCTGTTTTAGGCCTTGTCTAATTTCGGGAAGATGCCTGTGGCCTGAAACTGCATAAGCCTTAAAGCTTTCGCTTGCTTCACAGAGCAGAGAGCCAACGTTTGCACCACGTCCAGCCCCACTCACACCAGATTTTACATCAGCAATCAGCGAAGATGCGTTTACCAGCTTTTGTTGCAACAGAGGTAAAAAACCTAATTGGACAGCGGTTGGATAACAGCCCGGATTTGCCACCACTTTTGCCTCTTTTATCGCTGCGCGATTCACTTCCGGCAGACCATAAACCGCCTGTTCTAACAGTTCAGGGCAGGCATGCGTCGCACCGTACCAACGCGACCACTCCTTAGCATCGCGTAAACGAAAGTCCGCCGACAGATCAATAACTCGGACACCCTGCTGCAGTAACTCAGGCACTTGCTCCATCGCCACCGCATTCGGTGTAGCGAAAAATACTAGGTCGCAATCAGCCAGGCCGTCGTTATCCGGCAATGAAAACCGCATATCCACTGTCCCGCGTAAGTTGGGGTACATATCTGCCACTGCCTTCCCCTCTTCCGAACGAGAAGTGATCAGCAGCAACTCTGCCTGCGGGTGCCCCACAATCAATCGTAACAACTCTACCCCGGTATAACCGGTTCCTCCAACAACTCCAACCTTAATCACAAGACCCTCTTAACAAATAATAGGCAATAAATACCTTGGCTAACGATTTATACTCAATCGGTCAGTATAATAAAGTCCATCCCCAAATAGAAAGATAATCTGGATATTCAAAACCACCTGTCAATGAACACCAAAATTTTTACTCTGGAATATTTCCGCGAACGCTTAGCTCATTTAGACGCGTTACCCCAGTACGCCTTACTCGGCGTACTGTCCGGGATTGTCGCTGGAGTGGTCATACTCATCTTTCGACTCACTATAGAAATACCTTTGCGGTTATGGCTGCCTGAAAATGATCCAGAAAACTTTGAAGCCTTAGAACCCTACTTACGCTTCATCGCACCACTAACAGGCAGCATCGTGGTGGGATTAATCCTTAACTATCTGAGCAAGGATGCCCGCAAACTTGGCGTCACTCTGGTATTAGAGCGATTGAATTTCCACGAAGGGCACCTGAGACTTAGAAACACCGCCACACAGTTTTTAATGGGCGTGATCAGTTTAGTCAGTGGCCAGTCCGCCGGCAGGGAAGGCCCCGCTATTCATATGGGCGCGGCCTGCAATAGCTATCTGGGGCGGCGCTTTCATTTACCTAACAACAGCATCCGTGTGCTGGTCGGATGCGGCACTGCGGCGGCAATTTCAGCCTCCTTTAATACACCGATTGCAGGTGTCATCTTTGCGATGGAGGTGGTCATGATGGAGTACACGATCACTGGCTTTACGCCAGTGATTCTCGCCTCTGTAAGTGCTGCCGTCATTAGTCGGATGGTGTACGGTGCGGACACCGCCTTTGATGTCCCCGCCATGAGTATTCAGTCACTCTGGGATATTCCCTTTACTATTCTGATGGGACTTATCCTCGGTGCTATCGCCACGCTCTTTATCCAGATTACCCAGTTTTGCACTCGCTTTCAACATTACCCTATATTGCCACGAGCCCTGCTTGCCGGAATCTTCACTGGCTCCATCGCCTTCTTTATTCCGTCCATTATGGGCATCGGCTATGACTCTGTGAACCAGGCGTTGCTAGGCAATCTCGGCCTAGGCATGCTCTGTATTCTGACGCTTGGCAAATTATTGGCAACCGCCGTACCGGTCGGCCTCGGTATGCCCTACAGCCTGATCGGACCGGTTATCGTATTAGGAGCCAGCGCCGGGGGGGCCTTAGGGTTTATCGGATCAACGCTATTGCCGGACTACAGCTCTGACGTCGGGATGTACAGCATGCTCGGCATGGGTGCGATGATGGGAGCGGTGCTAAACGCGCCGCTGGCTGCTCTGATGGCGCTGCTTGAGCTGACCGGCAACCCCAACATTATTTTGCCCGGCATGCTGATTATAGTGGTCGCGAATCTCACCACCCGTGGAATATTCAAGCAAAAATCCATCTTTAATACGCTGCTCGCAGCACAGGACATTCATTTGCGTGACGCACCAGTTTTACAAGCACTAAGTCGCACTGGCGTTGCCAGCCTAATGAATAAAAACATCATCAGTCATCATCGTAAAATTCCTATTCAAGCGACCGCTGAATTACTTATCAACAAACCGGAATGGATCGTTCTGTTAGAGGATCGGAAACCGATATCATTACTGCCTGCGGTCGACTTAGCACGCTTTTTAGCGGAGCAAAGCAATACGGAAACCAACCAGGAAGAGGAAGAAATAGACCTTATGACAATCCCGGCCCGTCGTCGCGACATCAAACGAATACATCGCCAAGCCACCTTACAGGAAGCGCTCGATACTTTACATCAGTACCACATCGAGGCACTCTACGTGGAGCGTGTACACGCACCCATGATCACCTCCGTCATGGGCATTGTAACCCGCCAGGATATTGAGAATTTTTACTTACACAAATAGTCTGAAAAGAAATTATTAGGTCATCTATGCTCTGGGTTAAAGCCTTTCATATAATCTTTGTTGTTTGCTGGTTTGCTGGCCTTTTTTACCTACCGCGGCTGTTCGTCAATCACGCCATGACGGACAACCAGGACACCAAAAAACAACTGGCGCTAATGGAATATAAACTCTATCGCTTTATTAGCCCCTTAGCTTGGCTCGCGCTAGGCTTTGGTATCTGGCTGAGCTATTTGAATTGGGACTTCTACAAAACCGAAGCCTGGTTTCATATCAAAGCATTCCTGGTTTTATTGTTGGTGGCTTACCACATGGCCTGCGGCTACTTTGTACGTGCTTTTCAAAATGACCTTAATACGAAAAGTCACATATTCTTTCGCTGGTTTAATGAATTCCCCGTGTTAATATTGTTCGCAGTAATAATTTTGGTCGTAGTGCGGCCGCTATAGCATTTTCCTTTTCCGATTTAATTTCCTATTTAAAGAAACAACATGACTCAATCAGAAAGCCTATTTCAACAAGCCCAACAATTTATTCCCGGCGGCGTTAACTCCCCGGTTCGCGCATTCAAAGCAGTCGGCGGCACCCCCGTCTTTATCGACCATGCCGATGGCGCATATTTTTACGATGCCGATGGTAAACGCTATATCGACTACGTGCTGTCCTGGGGGCCGATGATACTTGGCCACAATCACCCGGCTATTCGAAAAGCAGTAATTGATCGCGTCAGTAAGGGTTTGAGCTTCGGGACACCAACGCAGATTGAAACCCAACTTGCCGAGAAAATTTGCACCATTATGCCCAACATGGACCTGGTGCGCTTCGTTAACTCAGGTACCGAAGCCACGATGAGCGCGATTCGCTTGGCTCGTGGTTTTACCGGACGCGATAAAATTGTTAAGTTTGAAGGTTGTTATCATGGCCATTCTGATTCGTTGCTTGTTAAAGCCGGCTCCGGCGCACTGACCTTCGGCGTCCCCACATCACCAGGCGTACCGGCAGCATTGGCTGAGCACACCATTACCCTTACCTACAACGATATTGACAACGTCGAACAAGCCTTTAAAGAAGTGGGCGAGCAAATCGCCTGCATTATCGTCGAACCAGTTGCAGGCAATATGAACTGTGTGCCGCCAGTACCCGGCTTTCTCGAAGGCTTGCGTTCCGTTTGCGATCAATACGGCACTGTGCTGATTCTGGACGAAGTCATGACCGGCTTTCGCCTCGGTTTGCAAGGAGCACAAGGCTATTATGGTATCGAAGCCGATCTCACGACCCTCGGCAAAGTGATTGGCGGCGGCATGCCAGTCGGGGCCTTTGGCGGCAAGCGCGAAATTATGGAAAAAATTTCACCTCTCGGCCCGGTTTATCAAGCGGGCACCCTTTCCGGCAACCCAGTCGCCATGGCCGCTGGCCTCGCTGCCATGGAAGAAATCAGCAAGCCTGGCTTTTACGAACCGCTCTTTGCAAAAACAACCCAACTGGTTGAGGGACTAAAAACCGCCGCCCAGGAAGCCAATATCCCCTTTACCACCAACCATGTCGGCAGCATGTTCGGCAGTTTCTTTACCGAAGCTGAACATATCACCAATTTCCAGCAGGTCATGGCCTGCGATATTGAACGCTTCAACCGCTTCTTTCACGGCATGTTGAATGAAGGAGTCTATCTCGCGCCGGCTTCTTACGAAGCGGGCTTTATGTCTGCAGCGCATACAGATGACGATATTCAAGCGACGATTAATGCGGCTAGAACTGTGATGGGTAGTTTGGGTTGACCATAAAATTAAGAATGGCGGGAGCACTGCAGCAAAAATAAAGATGTCACAGTGCTGTTGTATTTTTTAATCACAATACCACTGCAATTATTTAGTACGGCCATAGAAAACGCCTTTCTGCTTGCGGTATGGCGTTCAAGCAGTGCCTTTTTTGTTACCAATGTATCTCCTTAATCGTTATGTCAACGAATAGCAATCTGCGCGAGCTGAATCTCGCCGATAGGCTCAGCAATCGCCATAAACCGCAGCGGCCCACCCGGAACTACCGAGTCAAATGGCCAGCAGGTGACCAGTAATAATTGGTTCGCAGCGGCCGCTTGAATCTGCGTTTTCTCGGCGTCTACCACCTGGGTTTTGGTGATTTGGTAACGCTGGGATTTTCCGGTTGCGGCGATCAGTGTTAGCGAGTCGCCTATCTTTACATCCCGCATAAATCGAAAATGGGTATCACGATGACCACTGATCAACGTTGTTCCTGGCTCGCCGGGAAGCACGCTGGCGCTGGCATGACCAGGTCCGAAGGCAAGAGACTGGCCGTGATCACCACGAAGCACAATGCTATCGACGCCCAAACGTGGCAATTGCAACCGGGCGATAGGTTCGGTGTCTGCCCAGGGCCAGGGCTTGGATGGTAACCCGGTAGCCAGACTGCCTTCCCAAGCACGCAGTAATAATTGTTGGGCTAACACCGCCTTAATATGTACCCAACTTCCCGCAGCTAACTGGACGCAACCTAGTAGGAGTAATAATCCGAGGATAAGATTTCGTGTATTAAAATGCATAGCGCAACCAAGGTATGCGTTTCGCACGTGAGTATAGATACAGCATTAAAGCGAGCAGCCAGATTCCAAAGCCTTTAAGTATGCGCAACTCCGCATCGGTGGCGGTTTGCGGCAGGCCAAACTGAGTTCCTTTGGGCGGATTACTTTTAAGGGCGTGACTGGAAAGCCGTTCTGATGGGAGACGTACGGGGGTTTTGTCGACGGCGATCAGACTGGTGAAACGGCTGACCAGGTGATGACCAAGGGATAACTCAACGACAGACTGTTTTAGTGTTGCCTTTTGCTCCGGCTCGTAGCTGAGCAGGTATTTGTCTATCAGCGCCTCTATTTTGCGTCGCGCCCAAAACAGGTTCATACCCGCGCGGGTTTGCGCTGTTTCAAAATTCAGAGTTTTGGCGAAGGTTTCAGAGTCCGCCGTACCGCTTAACTGTAGCTGTGTTGGCAAACCTTTGGTTTTAAACACCAGGGCGATGGGTTCACCCTGATAAAGATCGGGAATGCGTTGCGGATAAATCTCCGCTTCGAACTCACTCGCGATGCTAATGTTTAGATTAGTCAGCACTGGTGATTCCAACTTGCGAAAAAGCTCGGTCATTTGTTCGGCCACAATTTCCATGCTGCCAATGTGAGTGAAACTGCCACGCCCGAACTCAGCGGCTTTACGCATGAAATAGGAATTTGGCGCTGAACCAATACCAATGGTGAAGAGGCGGCTATCGTCGAGTTTGCGTTCAATCAGCTTGAATAGTTGATCTTCATTCCCGACTGCGCCGTCAGTTAAAAATACGACTTGCCGGATTCGGCCTGAGCGTTCATCACCCGGTAGCTGAGTTAAGGCCGCATCGATCGCAGAATACATTTCGGTACCTCCACCCGCGCCTAAAGCCCGCACAAAACTAATTGCGCGAGCGCGCATGGCTTGCGAGGCAGGCTGTACGCCATTGTAGAGAGCACGCGTACGGGAATTAAACTCGATCAAGTTAAACCGATCCTCCGGTTGCAAGCGCTCAATCG
>Ga0209578_10002064_pt1 | contig 17254 bp, 22 predicted proteins | sample tdAd472_FD_187127 | JGI IMG/M metagenome (GOLD analysis project Ga0209578, IMG submission 187127) | Marine sediment microbial communities from the Atlantic coast under amendment with organic carbon and nitrate - tdAd47.2 (SPAdes)... | ecosystem: Environmental > Aquatic > Marine > Coastal >...
TACACACCCGGCGACAGACCGGTAGCATCCAGGTGCCACAGGTGCTCCCCGGCTGGTCCAGATCCCGACATGCTGTGCGGCAGGAACACCTGTCGACCCAGGACATCCCGGACGGTGACCGCCGGCGTCCCGGAGTCGCCAAGAGCGGCCATCACGTGGCATGTCGAAACGCATGGATTGGGATAAACGGTCATCAAAGGATGGTCGGTCGGGAGATCCGCTGGGCGATCTCGACTCGTGATGAAGTATTGTGAGGTGTAACGCCGCGGTTCGAACGAGGAAAAACGTGGGTCGGCTCCCCACAATACAATGGCTGCATCAAGCGTCATTCCGCCGATCTGCCAGAGTTCATACGTCATGGTGTCCGATTCAGAGGACCCAAGGACTTCGGCATTGAGTGAGTCCCTGACGGTCGAGATTGCAGACTCCGCGGTTCCAACAGGGAAAGAGACATCCAGCAGTCCCCCAAGGTAGGCTGGCGCGGAAACAGACGTGGAATCTTCAAACGAACCGAAGAATCCAACAATCGTGTGGGTTCCGTCCGAACTCGGTAGTCCCATTTCGGCAGGATCGAGGACCCACGTCCATGCTCGCCAGGCCCCTGGATTGAACCGTATTTCTATCAGATCTGCCGTACAGGGACGCTGCGAGTTGTCGTAATCGTCGAACCTGAAGTCGGCCTGGCAGGAAGAACTTCCGGAAATGGAGAATGGATTCGACGTATTGTTTTCCATTCTCACCGTGATCACGATCGGCTCGCCGTACGCATACTCCGTCTTGTCAGTTGAGACCTCCAACGTCACTTGGGCCGACATGGTGTTCGGACTGATCCAGCACAACACGAGAACCAGCAATACTGGTCTGTAGCGCACTGAGCATCTTCCTGAAAGCCGATGTGTGACCGTTCCCATATGCATCGTTTGTCAAGATCGCGGGGCGAGGAAGCCAGCCTCAGAGTAGGTCACTTCCGACTGTCCCACAAGCCCTCTGGATGGGCTTGTATTGCCCAGAATGGCAACCCGTTGGGTGCAATTCCCGATACACGTGTAGATGTTACAGCGATCACTGCTTAAGATTGCAATCCAACCAACCAGGAAGCCTATCAGCACGAGCTACTAACCCATCATCAACATCAGGGTATTCCCATGGCTCGTTTTCTGCTCGCTTTTCTCTTCTGTTTCCTGGTTGCCGGCCCGATTCTCGCTCAGACTTCCCCCATATATGTCAAGTGGTTGGACCGAAGCGAACACCAGGAGTCCAGAGCGCTGAATGTTGAAATAGCCGACGCTTTCAACAGTGAATTGAAATGGCGAGGCTACCCTGATTCGGGTCAGGGCATGGACCTCTTCTTCAAGGCGCAGGAGGTACCAACCTCGGACGGCGCCATCATTTTCCTGAGTCTGATCGAGTCGTTCAAGCTGCGGGAAGGTGTCATCGAAGCGGGCGCCAAAAACCAGATCTGGTACGCCGGAAGGCCGACGGCTGAGAACGCTGAAGAAGGACGCTGGGTCAGGGAGTACTTGACCAGGGAAGTGTTGGAGAACCACGTCCAGATTGACAACATCGTTCAGCTGGCCTTTCCCAAGTCTGAGCTCTCCCTGGCGATCAGCAGCTACTTCGACGAACTGAGCGAGCGGAGACGGTGTGCTTCTCCGGATGCTGATTGTGGTTGACCATTGAGGGAGCGCATCCACGTGAAAACGGCCGGCGAATGTGAAGCGTCCGGAGGACCGCAAACCGGGCCCGGGCTCTGTCCGGCGCGGGTCTGCACGCTGCGTTGTTGTGCGCTCTGCCTCTCAAGGTGGTAGATTGACCCATCAACTCCAACGAATCATGCGCCATGAAAACCCTCAAATGCGACCTGTGCGATGCCACCGCATCGGCCAATACCTTTGAAGAATGGATGCAAGCCCTTATGCCGCACTACAAAGAGGCTCACGCTGATGTAATGAACGACCCATCGAAGACCAGGGAAGACGGCGAACGATGGATGAAGGAAAACAAGGCAAGGTTCGAGGCGGCTCCAAACGACTGATCGGAGCTGACCGCACGGGACCAAAGGGCGGCCAACGCACAATTCCGCCCTTGCAATGTGATGGCGATCACTCCTGACATGGGCTTTCTCGTCTCGACTGTTGAAGCGCCCAGCATTTCAACTCCAAGCCCGGAACCCTCCTCCTGACAGATGGGACAACCCTTCGATTCGACACGGTAGGTTTCATAGAAAGCCGTACCCAGAGAGCCTATGGAATCGAGCTGGTTGAGAATGGAGATTCCACCATCGTGCCGCTTTGGCACTTCAGGAAGATCCAGTTCGAAGGCCCATCAGGCTCTTCAGCACGTATTACGGACTGGAATGGAGACACCAGACGAGTCGTGCGATATGTTGTGGGTATCATTCGATGTCCAAGAAGCATCCTGTTCATGCCTGAAAACCACCGAGCGGAGAGGCTTCCCTTCGAATGTCTGGAAGGCCACGAGGAAGTGACCTCCATCGAATTCGATTCCGTGTTTGGCTGGATCGCCGTGGATACCGAAGCCAGAATGGAGTTTCCCGCCCAGTATCAATTCAATCCGGTAACCGGCGATTCCCTGGATCTGAAAGTCGCTTCAGAGCGCCCGACCTGGTGGCCCACCCCAACCCTGCTTCCGATCAGGTGAGACACATGATGGCTGGTGGAATTGCGGAAAGAAAACGCCCATCTAAGAGCCGGTATATGCCCCTGGCCCGCAAGCCCACGATGAGCCAGAAAAGAGCGCAGGTCAAAGTGCCCCCTTTTGCCCGGAGGCGATGTACAGCTCTCCACCGAACTTGCCCGCGTCCGCATCCAGGATCACACGTTCATAGTCGGATGCCTCCGATTCCAGCAACTCCCAAACTCGATTCGATAGATCGGCCCTCGCCACCAACTCAACAGTTTTCGATTCTCGCGTTGGGACCGCTGCGTGGACGTCGAAGATGACCAGACGGCCGCCTGGCTGGACCAGGTTGAAGAGGATGTGGAATGAGTCCTGCCATGAAGGGAACGCGGTAAGGCCCAATGAACAGATCACGCCGTCAAAATCAGTAACCCCTGTCTCCTGTTCAAACACTGTGTGGTCCAGGGCGTCAACGGACGATTGCATCAGCGTCACATTGCTCAATTCCTTTTTGATGACACGTTTCCTTGCTTTGCGCAACATGCCGGGAGACACGTCAACGCCTACAACCTTACCGTGATGACCTACCGCCGATGACAAGAAATCAAGCCCCTGACCGGTTCCACATGGAATATCAAGCACCGTGTCGCCCGGCTTGAGACGCAAAGCATCCACCGCGGCCTGTCTGAAAGGCAGGTAGAGATCCTCGAGGGCACGATCATAGAAGAGAGAGAATACATCGTACCACATTGGGTCATTCTCGAAGGTTGGAGTTTCAATCCCAAAGGGCAGCAAAACGGCCGGTGGGACCACTGCAAAGACATCCCGAGCTCAGAGTAGGAAACCGATTCTACAAGCCTGCTGCGAGGTCGCAAAATGCGTTCGTTATCTGGGAGTCCCGTACATCAGAATTCTTCCGCAGCCGGTGCACATGTAGGATTGGACGGGAGCAGCCTCCAGATAGCGCTCCATCAATCCAGACTTGCGATCCTTCATGTGCGTGTAGTGCAAGGGCACGTGGCCAACGCCTTTTCGATGGACTCCACCTATCGTCGCATCAATCATTCTGATCTGTTCGAGAGTAGCAGAACAATCGGGACACTGTTTCGGGCTTGAAGACATTCAGGACTCCGGATAGCGGCTGGCGGATTTGTGGCGAACTGGCGCTCGCCTGCCAGAAATGTAGGAGATCCAGCCGGCACAAGTGAAACCGACCCATTTAGAGTAGTAGATCCACGTATTCCTGACTGACGAGGCTGAGAATGAGCGGCTTTCCATCCTTCTGGTCAGGTCGAGGACTGTGGCGGATCATCAGCATACAGGAACTGCAAGAATGCAAATTGCGCCAGTTGGGCAGCGAAGCTCCGGCCAAGGTCACTGAGAGGGTTTGAAAAAACCGTACCTGACGTAAACCAAGACGGTCATCGACAGGCCAATTACTGAGGCGATGACATCGTAGATATCGGTTACGTTGTTTCCGCCCAGATTGTGCAGGCCATACTCCTGGGTAAGCACATAGATGGCAGCGAGAACGCCTGCGCAGACAATAATGGTGCGATCGGGAATCGTCTCAAGAATCCATAATCCTCTCATCTTGGCCAGCAACAACAACCCTGAAGCGCTCGATACTCCAACGATTCCTTCGACCAGATTGGGGAAAGACAGGACAAAAATGTCGAATCCAACCCAAACATCTGCCTCCAGTACGACCGGCCTGATCCACATCTTGACCATCACGAAGGCCAAAAGCGACAACAGATAGAGGCGAATAACGAAGGGCTTGATTTGAGGTGAGATGGTCTTCCTCTCTCGATTGTCAGGGTTCTCGGGGAAGCCGTGCAACGGCTCGCAGATGCGCGGCGATTCTGTGCCCACCTCCCAGAAAGTAACTGGCCCCATACGGGCACGCCAGAACTGCGAACCCGAAAGATGCGCTTGTTATGTGCCGTGAACTATCTCTCATTCTTCCCGGACTGCTCAAACTCTCTGGTTCGCCGTATCTGCTCTTTCAGATCCCATTCAAAATCGAATCGCTCCCGTAGATGATCAGCTATCGGACCCAGGCCAATGGCTGCCCTTCTGACATCAATATTCTCGGGGTCCAGAACAGGCCATACGTTGAAAGTCTGGGTTTCGGGATAGTACTTCATCTGCCCTCCGTACACCTGAAGGTCTCCCCGTTCCGTTGCGATCCTGTCTTCAGCCCGAGCCAGGAATCGAGGATTCAGGTTCCCCTCTTCTACTTCTTCACGCATCATCGGCAAGTACATGATGCGTACCTCATTGGATGAATGCTGAAGTACGTTTGCAATGATCCAGTGCCCCCTTTCTCCAACTTCTGAACGGTTGGGCCATCCTTGCGAGTCGAGCAGCGTACGAATGGTTTTCTCGTTCTCTGCATGATTCTCCTCATAAAGACGCTGGTAGGTTTTTACCTGCTCGTGATCAACCCCGTGGATCGCCATAAGTGAGTCACGCATGCGAATCGGCAATTGCTCCAATTCAAATACGGTTTCAAGAAGTCCCATGAGGTCTTGCCTGTCGACGTTGTCACCTTGAGCAAACACCTGCAAAGGGACCAGTAAAATGAGCGTGGCAAGCAGCACGAGCCGCAATGACATCTGTGTCGCTGACATCAGGTATTGGGTTTGGGCTGAAGCGACGAAAGCCGCCATGCATGAAATGAACACTTCAAGGCCTTTCAATACCGGACGTGACTTTCAAGTAGATCAAATGCTCATCCGAGGGACTCGGTTACCCACCAATGGTTGCTCCTGACACATATCGGCTGGAGAATGTATTCCTGGGACTAAGTCCCCTCCTTCAGTCGGACGCTTTGCGTCCTTGCGTGCGGCAAGCTGACGCCCAACGCGCTCTTCTTTGCGGAAAGGAAGTAGCAACGGAACGGATCCTGTTTCCCGGCCTTCGTTCTGAAGGAATCTACCGGGCCAACATCATTCGACCGGTGGCAGATTGCTCACCTGCGGTCAACCGGTACATGTAGATTCCATTGGGAAAAGTGCTCGCATCCCAGTCGATTTCAGAAAGCCCGGCCGAAAAGTAATCAGATGCAAGGACCGCTACCTCCCTTCCGAGGATATCATAGACCGCCAAGTGAACGATTGATGGCTCAGCCAACTCAAATTGGATTGTTGCCGTCTTACTGAATGGGTTCGGATAGCTGCCAGTCTCCCCCAGTTGAATCGGCAAACTTGACTCAACATTGGTCGCGGAGGACGCACGGGTACCAATTCCCACCCGCTCGTTCTCAATATCCCAGAAGTACACCGGCCAGAAGAAATAGATGCTGTTCCCGAGGTTGATGCGATTGCGCGGAAATGAAGGCAAACTGTAGGTCCAAGGGACTTCCCCAGTCCAGCGGCCAGCGAACAAGGAGGCAGGCGAGATGAGGGGCGGATTGGGGTCGGAGCCTACTTCAAAACTGTATGACTGCTGAAAGCCGTTGTCGTCTGTGAAATAGACCGTCACCGTCCCATCTATCAGTGTCGTCGCAGCCGCCATATATCGGCTGTTGTTCCAACGCGTCCAAGGGCCATCATTGACGAAGTGATGCGCAAGATTGGCAGAGTACTGGGGGTCTGACGAATCAAGCCTCAGCGTCAGGTCCGGTGCTCCTGTGTCAACAGTCGCTATCAAATTGTCAGCCGTGACAATGCGCTCGCTGGTGTCCGAGAAGTCAACGGCGACTTGAAAGCCGGGTACAGCCTCAGGATAGAATCCTGACTGGTTTATCCACTTGGGAATATCACTTCTCCAAAAGAGATGGTCGGTGATCTCAGGCGTTTTACCGATTTGCAGGTACGAGTCGAGGTGACCCCATCCAGCATGAAGGCGAACAAAATCCAGATTTTCACAAGTGGAAACGATCCCCAGTCCCATGCGATCAGCAGCATACTTTTGCGCAAGAAGAAAAGGGAATGACTGTTGGCTTCGATAAGGATTCGGACTCGGGAAACCACCCATTATCGCACCATTTCCGTAAATGGCTGTGCGGTCATCCGGCAAATAATCACCACCAAGGGATTCTTTGAGGGCGTAGAATCGAAAATTGTCAATCGAGTAAACCGTTCCGTCCACGCTTTCGAGGGCCAGTTGACCTTCAACAAGGTCAGCAGGCCGGCCCCAGTCTGTGGTTACATCTTGAGTGATCACCTTGACTTGAGAGAAGTCCAGAGCACCTCCTGGGATGCTTGTTGTCCAACTCCCCGTATCGAAGTGAATCTCGTAGGGTTCGTCTCCCGCGATGGCAGAGCCTTTCAACGCAGCGGAAAACTGGTATGCCCGATAGACGGGATCCTTGAGAGGGATCATCTTCCCCTTGTCGACACTGCAGAGATCCTGCCCGCGTGCGACAGGAACAAGAGTGACGAGGAGCAGCGTGCAGGCAACGATATGTCTAAGATGACTCATGGAATGACAACTTTGGGGAATCCTGTCTCTAACCAATTGAGAGAAAATAGTCATTCCAAACATAGGTGCATCAAGGGCCGTCGACGCCGCATGACGGCTGGCGGATTTCTTCCGGATGCTGCGCATCCTCCATCAGTCGGATGCTTCGCGTCCCCGCTTGCGGCGGGTTGACGCTCCCCTGCCAGAAAGCAACTGGTCCCAGACCGGCACGCCAAAGCTGCGAGCCGGCGAAATGCGCTTGTTATGTGGAACCCAATCAGTCAGTAGAAACCGGGCGAATGCGCTTAATCACCTTCGCAGAGGGTGCTCTCATGGCATGCCAAAGGTCCCAGTCGCGCTGACCATTCAGCCAAAACTCTGGTGATGTTCCAAAGAGAGCGGCAAGGCGAATAGCTGTATCAGGAGTGACTCCCCTTTTCCCCTTCACGATCTGATTCACACGCGGATAGGAGACTTCAATCTTTTCAGCCAGCTCTACCTGAGTCATGCCAAGAGGGTTAAGGAATTCCTCCAGAAGCATTTCTCCCGGATGTGTCGGAGGGCGGTTGGAATGCAGACGAGTCATGTCAGTGATAGTCTGTGACCTCAACTTCAGCAGGACCTTGATCGGTCCACGTGAAGCATACACGGTATTGGTCGTTGTTTCTGATGCTGTGCTGACCGGTTCGATCACCCTTGAGCTTCTCAAGACGATTGCCAGGTGGGACTCTGTGATCCTCGGGATACTCGGCCTGGTTGAGCTGGTCCAGTTTGCGAGTGGCAATCTTCCAGAGCTCAGCCGGACAGACCTTGCTGGCCTGTTTCGCGCGCTTGCCGTCGAAGATGTCTTCGGAAGACTTATTGGCGAAGGATACAATCATGTATAACGCATATCGTTATACATAACACGTCTACCACAGACAAGGGTTCCACATAACGGCTGGCGGGTTGATTCCGGATGCTTCGCACCCTCCATCAGTCGGACGCTTCGCGTCCTCCTGTGCGGCGAGCTGACGCCCACCTGCTAGAAAGCAACTGGTCTCAGACCGGCACGCCAGAACCGCGAGCCAGCAAAATGCGCTTGTAATGCCCACTCACTATACTCATATCCAGGATACATTTGAGGGAAATGATGAAGGTTGAGCCAGCTTTTACTATTGCAAGTAGTAGCGATGAACATGCCAGTGACCGGTTGTCAGGCAATGAACATCCAAAAAAAGCCAAGACCGCACCGCGGTTTCCTATGGCGATCCCTATCGTCAGAAATCGACAGTTCAGGTCATTGTCGAGAGACTGGGTACTGAAGTTTACTCCGATTATTTCCAGCGCGAAAAATGCTAACGAAATTAGCAAACAGCTCAATTTCTTCGAGAGCTACGTATCAAACATGGTCCTCGAACGACACTATGAACACCCGAAGTGGGTATGGAAAAAAGCGATTCGTCTGACGATCAGGGAATTGGAGTATCCTGTCCTGTTTCAAACTAGAGCAAGAAATAGTGGGTGGCATGAAAGACCAAAGCTCCAGAAACAGCTCTACTCGATTGAGGAAATGCTCACAGCTTTGCTCAGTCAACAGCAATCAAAGTGAGTTGACATAACGGCTGGCGGATTTGCAGCGAGCTGACGCCCACCTACCAGAAAGTAACTGGTCACAAATCAGCACGCCAGAAATGCGAGCCCGCAAAATGCGCTTGTTATGCGCCTCCTAGGAAATCTCCAGCTTAATACCCGATCCCAATTCGTTCAATTTGTATTGAAGTGCTGATAAGGCAACTGGAGATGAAACCCTGACACCTAGATAATCCGAGCCCGGATGCTCACCGTCAATAAACTCAACGTATCCAAGGATATCGCTTGGATCAAGATCGTCTAATCTCAAATATTTACGTCCTAAATCGAACTGATCGAGGATAACGTAGGCGCTTCCAGACGCGGTCTCCGACCGTGGGCACATCTCTACCCACGATTCGAACACGGTTTCCGAGTTTGCCACTTTGTCCCAGTCATCTTTGGCTAAACCGTACTCCTCTGCGTATTCCTCAATGGACATTCCAACGTACTGCTCGGAATATTTTCTCCATGTCATGGGAGGAGGCTCATTATCGACAGCAGGGTCTTCCAGGTAGAACCAACCATTGGTCTCTTCTGCAGTCAACCGTGACTGATAGATATCCGAATGAAATAACAATGGCTCCCCGCTATCGATGAAGTGGGATTGGGCCGATCTCGCCACCCATTCCGGCGTGTCAGGGACTACAAAGAATACCATGGTCAAACTGGGTGCGCATAACGGCTGGCGGATTTGCGGCGAGCTAACGCCCACCTGCCAGAAAGTAACTGGTCTCAGATCAGCACGCCAGAAATGCGAGCCCGCAAAATGCGCTTGTTATGTTGCGAAAGACAAAATGCTTGCCTGCCTGTTGACATACCTATGAGTCATAGGTATTATACCTATAACCAATAGGTATAACGATGCTCAACAAAGAACTGACAGCTGCAACGGTCAGGCCAGCTGTCCTCGCGATCCTGGCCGAACAGGAAAGCTACGGGTACGAAATCATCAAGAAGGTCCAGGAGCTTTCCGATGATGAGATCCAGTGGGCCGAAGGAGCCCTCTACCCCATGCTTCACCGTTTAGAACGGCAGAAGCTGATCAAAGCGGTATGGAAAACTGCCGAGAACGGTCGAAAGCGGAAGTATTATCGATTGAACGTGAAAGGCAAACAAGAACTGGATCTGCTGCGAGACCAGTGGAATGCTGCCTCAAATCTGCTTGGAAAACTGTGGGGGCCAAAGCCATGTTTGAACTAGACAATGCCCTCAACAACTGGCGCCGGCCTTTTCAATTGGGCAAATACTACTCTCGTTCAGCAATCGATGAGCTGGAGGCCCATCTTCTTGACGCGTATGCTGAAGAAATTTCGAATGGTCATGCACAATTGGAAGCTTTTGAGGAAGCGGTGCGACGCATTGGACATGAGGCCGATCTGAGAGACGAATTCAGGCGAGAATGGCGGGACAAGAATTGGCTTGGTAGGTATGTAAACCGCTTTCGATGGGAATCGAATTGGATTCAGAATCCAGTAGGCCGAATTGGATTCGGCGTGCTTCGAGCGTTCTCACTCTGCGTAGCCGGCTTGGGCATCCTTGGGTTTCCAGACCTAGTACGCCACGTCTCAGGTGACCCAACTTTTTGGTATATCATGCCGGGGACGTGGTTTCCCTTCTTCGGCCGTTCGATGTTTACCGTGTTTGCGCTTGCGGCCGTCTTCAACCTGATGCCGCTCTCACCATGGCGCGGTTACCGCAACGAGCTCTTTCGACTCTCCTATGCTCAACTAGCCTTGGTTGGGATTCTCTACAACCTGAATCTGGCAATCTCAAGAGGAGCGGAGTCCTCAGTTGCTGTTGGGATTCTGATGACGTTGGCTGTTGCCTCGGGGCCCATCCTCTGGCTTATCCAAATGTTTGGGCGGCGCAAATCACAGGTTGAGCAAGACCTTTCCGTTGCCTGATCAGAACGTATTCTGAGCAACATAACGGCTGGCGGATTTGCGGCGAGCTAATGCCCACCTGCCAGAAAGTAACTGGTAACAGATGAGCACGCCAGAACTGCGAGTCCGCAAAATGCGCTTGTTATGCACTCGGTGTTCTACGGTAACACAACATAAACAATGGTTGTAATCTATAGTTCTGTCTGCGAATTGGTACTATTTGCCTATTGCTGTTTCAGTCGGCCCAACTACAATGCAAACATGCGTAACTACCAAATAATAGCTCCCACCCATTATGAAGAAGGTCATTGCAGTCATTGTTTGTCTTGTAGGAATTGTGACTTATTCCGGGGTCTCAGATGCCGCAGTACCTCCATGTGAAGAGGCTTGCGAAACCGGTGCTTGGTCATGTGATTATGAGTGTACCGGAGGAGGGACATACACAGAGCCCTACGATCCGATGGTAACGCAGTGTATTAATGGCTGTGTATTTTCTTGGTATGCCTGTTTGTCAGCCTGTGAGTAAATCCAAGACATTGCATTACAATAACACCATTTCCCATTAATACAAGTGTAACAATGAAGCAGGCAATCCGTGTTTTTACCATTTCGACTATTATTTTAGTGATGTCTCTTGCTATAATGTCCTTTAGCAAGAGTCAAGACGCCAAAGCCGCCGTGCCTCCATGTGAAGAGGCGTGTGAAGCAGCTGCTTGGGAGTGCGACTATGTCTGCAACCAGGAATATCCTGAAGATCCCTTCTGGTGTATTCGGGGATGCTTCTTTGCTTGGAATGCATGCTTAGCTGCTTGCTAGAGTGTTTTAGTTCATTCCCATCCAATTCCGAACCAGGAGCGAACAGGGCATCACTGTCCACTCTTGGTCACATTCACTATGTGTATTGAAAAACCGCATGGTACTCTTATCAAGCTAACTACTATGATAGCTGTTTGGGTACTTGTCTCAGGATGTTCCAAGTCAGATAACAATATTGAACACAAAAGCGGTCTCTTGCGACAATCTTGGGCTACCGATTTTCAGGAGAGCCCAATATCTCGCATTTTGGACGTTGCAACTGATAGTGATGGGCGCGTTTATGTCCCAGACCAAAAAGCTGGGGTAGTTTACCGTCTAGATAACCAAGGTAAAATATTAGACACATTTGGAAGAACCGGAGAAGGCCCCGGTGAATTTATATTTGGCCCTTGGGAAGTCGAGGTATCCGACACAGGAACCATCTTTGTTTTGGACAAACAAGGTTTTGCGATACATAAATTCGATAACGATTTAGAATACAATTCCACTTCCTCTTTCCTTGGCGGAGCAGCTATTCACGACATGACGACTAATGCTAACGACGAGTTGATTGTTGTTTACAGCACTCCTGCAAGCGGGGGCCATATTGGAATTGTTAAAGGAGACAGTCTCATTGAATTGACGGCTTTAAGACGTGAACGTGAAAGCGGGGTGTTCTGGTCTTCGGCCATGGTTGACACGTTCTCCGATGGTGCGATTGTCGTTGCCTACAATTTTGTGAACGCAGTTGAACTCTACTCCAAGGATGGAGCCTTTATTAGGGGTTTTCTGGTGGACAACGAGGAGTTGCGCGCAATGCCGTTTCCACAAGATGGTATACCTAGCACCGTATCTCAGGAAATACGAGACAATCCCCCTCCAAAATATCCACTGATATCGGATATGACAGTTGATGACACTGGACACATCTATATACTGATGGGGCGCGGAGTAGACGGACAATCAGCGAATCACAACCTAGAGGTTCGTGTTTTTGATTCTGATGGTGTAGATGTTTCTACATTCACTCTAAATGACCGTTCGGCCTTTCTTGAAATCGATTCCACTAATGACAAGCTGTATGCAAGTCGTTCGGCAGCAACGGAGTTGGTTGTATATGATATTGATTAGCACATAGCAACACTATTGCCAAGTAGTTCTGCTTCCGATTTATACATGCTGGATTACATAGGCCATCCAACTTTGGCGTTGTGATTTCTACTCAACAAAGACGACTAGCTTCACAGGTGACGGAAAGCTCGTTGTTGACCGAGTGCATAACGGCTGGCGGATTTGCGGCGAGCTGACGCCCACCTGCCAGAAAGTAACTGGTAACAGATCAGCACGAACCCACTGCGAGTCCGCAAAATGCGCTTGTTATCCGTCATTGGAATCAGGAAAGAAAAAGGCCTGATTCTGCTATTTCCAGTCCCCGTAAATCATGACGTGAGCAAGGTGCGTGCCTTCCCACATCATCCACGGTCTTTCGTCATCTGATTCTACTCCCATACCAATATCGCTGGCCATAACTCCTGGAAGGAAGATCAGCGACTCCATCGCAGCCGTTTCAAGAGTTTCCCCAGCGATGAAGAAATGAGTAGAACCCGAAACGGGAGCATTCAACTTGCCGGCGTCAATCTCTTCAAAAACCTTATCTCTGGCGTCATACCAACCCATACCGCCTCGTACAACCATGGAGTCCAAGCGATCAAATAGTGCTTGATCGGAGATAGGGTTGCAGCGAATGATAAAGAAACTACCCTCCATTGGGACGCGACAAGTGACGCCGCTTTTCCCTTCTTTCAACACCACATGCTCTCCTGATTCAGTCAGTTCGACAACTTGCGCCCCTTCCCGCATGTACTCTGGAAGAGCCTGAAGGGTTAGTTCAACCCTGTCTTGAGCAACGGCGCTAATTGCGATTAGGAAGAGGCACGGAAGCAGTATTAGACGTTTCATTTCTGTCGGCATTTGGTGAGCACAATGCCTAACGATAGACATTTCGCCACTGTATACCCAATCCGGGCTTGTCTGACAACTGAATTCAGAGGTCCAAATCCAATGACGGATAACGGCTGGCGGATTTGCGGCGAGCTAACGCCCACCTTCTAGAAAGTAACTGGTAACAGATGGGCAAGCCAGAACTGCGAGTCCGCAAAATGCGCTTGTTATCTGGAATTCCTGATCCCGGTTACTCGTACTGCCACTTCAAGAACCAAGGATCCCAAGTTCTTTTCTGATGTGACTTCAGCTTTTGCTTGTAGCGTTCCAAAACATCTGCGTAGGCCGGGTCTTGAGCCAGATTAGAAGATTCAAATGGATCCTTTGTCATGTCGTAAAGCTCGAACTCAGGCCTCTGGATATACTCAGCGACCGACCGAGGGCCAAATAGCGCCTCCGGACCTTGCGAATAAACATCTTGCCACGAGGGGGACTCCCAAAGGTCCGCTGCAAATGGAAAGGGTAACTGATACGCGATATTCCAGATGAGTTTGAACTTGCGATCGCGCACCGAGCGCATCGGATAGTACATCTGGATTTCGTGGAAGGTGTGGGAAGCAAATACCTCATCCCATTCGCTTGAGTCGTTTCCAGTTGCCAAATCCAGAAACGAGCGCCCGTGTAAAGAGCCCGTTTCCGGAAGAACTTCCCTCAACGGTTCAAGTCCGATGTGCTGCTCATAGACCGGGGCGTTGACTCCGGCAAAGTCCAATATGGTTGGCGTGATATCCACCATACTGGTCAAGGCATCACTTTGTAGTCCCCCTGGAGAATCAGGATGCCGCACAATCAGCGGGACCAACAATCCGGGTTCGTACACCGTTGTTTTTGCCCCCGGAAATGCTACTCCGTGATCCGACGTGTAGATGATCAGCGTATTCTCGAGTTGACCTGATGACTCCAGTATCTCAAGCAGTCGCCCCACGCCTTGATCCACTCTCGAGATGGCCTGGTAATACTGCGCTATCTCGGCTCGTACAATCGGAGTATCCGGAAGGAATTCGGGCACGATGACGCTGGCAGGATCGTACTCAACAGGTACAACCTCCGAATAGCCGGCTGTGCGATTTCCAAAGCGATCGGGAGCATGAGGCAGATCAGTGGCAAATCCAGCACCACGGTGTGGGTCAGAAGAAGCGTAGTACAGAAAGAACGGAGCACTATCGTCCGACTCGATAATGGGTCGAGCTGCCTCTGCCATTTCGATTGAGCTTCGAGAATGCCCCTCCAGAAACGTGTCGAAACGATAAACCTCTCGAGGGGCGACATGAAAAGTCCCTACCGTCGCCGTTCGGTACCCCGATTCAGACAGCAAGACGGGAAGGCTCCTGATGTGATCAAAGCTGACGAAGTGGTGAAAGTCGTGTTGGTGCCCGTACTGACCAGTAGCATGATTCTGCAGACCTGAGAGAATTACAGACCGACTTGCCGAGCAACTAGCCGTTGTCGCGTAGTGATGTTGAAAGATCGTCCCTTCTGCGGCAAGCCGGTCCAGGTTTGGTGTCTGTATGACCGGATTCCCATAAGCTCCCAGATCCTGACTGTGGTCGTCTGCGACAATCAAGACAATGTTGCGCTTAGATTCCTCTGCGGTTTCGTGAACGTCTCTGGTACATCCTGACACACAAATGACCAGCAGAATTGCCAGAAGGGGAAATTGTCTGTAATACATCAAAATGGAATTCCAGATAACGGCTGACGGATTTGCGGCGAGCTGATACAAGCCTGCCGGAAATGTAGGAGATCTGGCCGGCACTAGTTCCACCAGCCCACCTCAATAGTGCTATTGTACTAATCCTGACAGACAAGGCCCAGAATCGATCGGCAACTCCCTCCTTTCGGCCAGAACGAGTACATTTGCGGATCACGAGCACAACAGACACGCGAGCCAGCAAGATGCGCTTGTTATGCGCACGGGTTGCTCTAACACTGCAACAGAGCGGATGACACAACTCCCATCGTCTTGAAGCAACTAATTCAATTCTTAATTGTCGCGGCGATAATTGCCGGATGCTCTGCGTCCTTCGGAATGAGGCAGGATTCTTCTTCTGTCGTTGGTTGCTACGATGTTTTATTGTCGGATTGGACAGATCCAGACAACGTGTTGGAAAACGAAAACCTCGGCCAATTTGGACCAATGATCAGGTTGACCGAAGAAGAGGTCTGGCGACCATTCGAGCAGCAGTACTTCAAGAAGGCTCTAATCCAAGGTTCCAAAATTCCCGACGACCGGACAGTAACATGGAGACTTGATGACTCAAGACTGACCATAACGACAGGTGGCTTCTCCTGGTATGCGGCATATCTCGAACCTACGTCAGCAGGCTATTCAGGAATCCTCCGCTTACACCTGGACTATGCTTCCAAGGAGCCTTGGGCTGAAATCGAACTCCGCAGGACACCGTGCGCATAACGGATGGGCAATTTGCGTCGAGCAAATGCCCACCTCCCAAAAAGTAACTGGCCTCAGACCGGCACGCCAAAGCTGCGAGCCCGCAAAATGCGCTTGTGATGCGCACTTCACTTTGACGGATCGGATGGCTGCTGCGCTTCATTCCACACAGCCACAATCCAAATCTCATTTCCCCGCTGTTGGTAGAAAAAGCGATATGGCGACACGACGACTTCACGAGTCGAACTACTCGGGTATTCCGGAACGTTTCGTCCTGAATTGGGATAATGGGACAAGCGTTTCAAACGCTGCCGAGCAGTTTTCGAGAACGCTACCGCAGCAGATGGACGGTCTCTTCTGATGTACTCAACTGCGGCATCTAGCTGTGCCTGAGCCGAGGGTGCAAATCGAATTCTCACTCCGCGCTGGCCAATTTGCGGTCGATCTTGTCAAACACGTCATCCAGGTCTTCACCAACCCCCAGGGCAGCTTCTGCTTCTCCCTTGGCTATAGCTCGAAGCAAGCCAAGTTCATATTGCGTCTTTTCGTATGCCTCCGTGCTGACCAAAACCGCTGTCGCCCTACCGCGCTGGGTGATAAAAACAGGCTCTTCCGACACGTGGGTTTTCTTGATGATGCCCGCTGTGTCTTGACGAAGCTCAGAAATGGGAATGATTGAAGGAACGGACGCCATGACTTGTACCCGTTGGTTGTATCGTTAGTATTCCTATTGACGATATCGTTAATCACAAGTTCCGAAGTCCGCATACCGGCTGGCGTATTTGCGGCGAGCATCCACGCCAGCCCTTGCCTTCAATCTATTCGACCACTCCAACAAGCGCGATTCCCCTCGGCGCGAGCCCGCACAATGCGCTTGTAATGCGCAGTAAGACTATTCATTCGATCCAACTTCAATGCTGGCCAATACCGACCGACTGAGTTCGTTCAGTTCTGCAACCTCCTGATTTGATCGATCCTCACCGGAAGCAGAGTGACCAATTCTGAATCTGAATAATCGGTCGCCGTGGTGGGCGATGAGAAAGTAGTTCTCGAGACCAGCTTCCGATATCACATACCCATCCACAAATTCCTCAGTCCGGAGAGATTCAGGAATGTCTGCTAGGGTGGTATTGACGCCTAAAGTGTCAGGATTTGGACGACGCTCAATCGCTGTCGCCTCTTGATATTCAGTAACCTGAACCCAGAAATAGCCGTTCTGAGGTGACTCGGCGTAGAAAACACCGAAGTTTGGTAGGCTTGCAGTGTGGTTTTCCTTGACTGTCCAGTCATCTGGATACTTGACCCTGAGGTCAAATCCTGAAGCATCCTGAGCTTTAACGTGAGGAGCAAGACAAACAGCCACCGTTAGGACGGCGAGAACGAACACAACAAGGGAGCGGCTAAACGACATGGCAACCTCACTAGTTGATATGGGCGCAAGATTGAGGACTCCTCGCGGTTATCGACCGCTTTGCGAAATTCCCTGCGCATAACGGCTGGCGGATTTGCGGCGAGCTGA
>Ga0209578_10002076_pt1 | contig 17197 bp, 13 predicted proteins | sample tdAd472_FD_187127 | JGI IMG/M metagenome (GOLD analysis project Ga0209578, IMG submission 187127) | Marine sediment microbial communities from the Atlantic coast under amendment with organic carbon and nitrate - tdAd47.2 (SPAdes)... | ecosystem: Environmental > Aquatic > Marine > Coastal >...
CGTGATCCGCGAAGAGCGCGAGCGACTGACCGCCGAATTGCGTGCATTTGATGTCGTTGAGAGGATCTGGCCGAGTGCCGCCAACTTCTTCCTGATCCGGGTCGCAGATACCGAGGCTGTGCTGCGCCATTGCAGGGACGAGCACGTGTTGCTGCGGGATTTCGACGGTAGCCTTGCTGGCTGCATCCGAATTTCGGTTGGCACCCGGTCTGAAAACGATCGGCTGCTGCATTGCTTTCGAAGAATTAACGGAGATCCCGCATGAGTATCAAGGTTCTCTTCATCGATCGGGATGGCACGTTAATCGAGGAACCCCATGACAACCAGGTCGACGCTCTGCACAAGATCCGTTTCGTCGATGACGTCATTCCGGCGCTCCTCGACCTGGCCGCAGCCGGGTACCGGTTCGTAATGGTCAGTAACCAGGACGGACTTGGCACGAACTCGTTCCCGGAACAGGACTTTCAAATTTGTCAGGACCACGTCATGGCGCTATTTGAATCGCAGGGCATACGCTTCGATGAGGTATTCGTCTGTCCACACTTCGAAGCGGATAACTGTGACTGCCGCAAGCCGCGCACCGGTCTGCTCACCCGATACCTTGCCGCCAACGATCTGGACATTGCCAGGTCCGCCGTAATCGGGGACCGCGACACGGATGTCGAGCTGGGGGAGAGAATCGGTTTCAGGAGCTTCAAGGTTGGGGCAAACGGCTCACAAGCGTTGACCTGGCCCGGAATCGTTGATGCGTTGATCCGTGCAGATCGTGTTGCTGTCGTGGAGCGCGAGACCCGGGAGACGACAATCCGTGCTGAGGTAAATCTCGATGCCGCTAGTCGGATAAATGTCGATACCGGAATCGGGTTCTTCGACCACATGCTCGAACAAGTCGCCAAACATGGCGACTTCAGTCTTGATCTGACCTGCAAAGGCGATTTGCAGATCGACGAGCATCACACCGTCGAGGACACGGCGATTGTCCTAGGCACGGCACTGCGAGAAGCACTGGGAGACAAGCGCGGTGTAGGACGTTACGGTTTTCTGTTACCGATGGACGAGAGCGAGGCGCAGGTTGCCATCGACCTGTCGGGGCGTGGCAATTTTGAGTTTGCGGCAGAATTTCCTCGCGACAGTGTGGGCGAACTATCCACGGAAATGGTCGAGCACTTCTTTCGCTCTCTTGCAGAGTCCCTTGCTGCCGCGCTCCATATCAAGGTGCAGGGAGAAAACACGCACCACATGGTCGAAGCCTGCTTCAAAGCCGTCGGTCGTAGCCTGCGCCAGGCAATCAGAATCGACGGCAGTGAATTACCGACAACCAAGGGCACGTTGAGCTAGCGTGGACAGATCAGTCGCAATCATCGATAGCGGTGGCGCCAATATTGCGTCATTGCAGCATGCTTTGAGGCGTCTCGGAGTCCGCGGGCGGCTGACGACTGACGCTGACGAAATTCGTGCGGCACAGCGGGTGATCCTCCCCGGTGTGGGAGCCGCCGGCGATGCCATGCAGCGCTTGCGTGACCAAGGTCTGATCGACGTCGTTCGCAGTCTGACGCAACCGGTACTCGGCATATGCCTGGGAATGCAACTGCTCGCGGAGGCCTCGGAGGAAGAAGACGTCGAGTGCCTGGGGATTATTCCCGGTATCGCGGCGCGGCTTGAGCCCCAAAGCGGCTTACCGGTACCGAACATGGGGTGGTGCCCGATAACCACGAAAATGCCGAGCGAGTTGTTTCTCGATATCGACAACGGCAGTTACTTCTATTTCGTGCACAGCTACGCCCTACCCGTTTCAGAATTCACGCTGGCTACCGCCAGCCACAGAGAGCCATTCTCCGCCGTCTGCGGCCGCGCCAATTTCGTCGCAACCCAGTTCCACCCCGAAAGATCGTCATCCGATGGTGCACGCTTACTCGGCAATTTCCTGGGGTTGGCCGCGTGAGAATCGTCCCGGCGATCGACCTGCAAGGCGGTAAGTGTGTGCGCCTGTACCAGGGTGACTTTGACCAGGTTACTGAGTACAGCGACGACCCGGCCGCAATCGCGCGCGAGTTCAATTCATTACAGGTACGCGACCTGCACATCGTCGATCTCGACGGCGCACGCACCGGTTCGCAGGAAAATCAGGACCTCGTCGGCGAGCTGTGCGCGAACACAGGTCTCAGCGTGCAACTTGGGGGTGGAATTCGTGATGTCGATACCGTTTCGGCCTGGCTGCAACGGGGTGTTGCTCGTTGCGTGATCGGTAGTCTCGCGGTAACGGAACCCGGCTTGGTTGCAGAATGGATGGCGGAATTTGGTGCCGGGCGGATCGTAATCGCTTTGGACGTTTCAATTGAGGACGGCGGGCCGATCGTCGCGACGCACGGCTGGACCCGATCGAGTGGCGTGAGCCTCTGGGACTGCATCGATGCGCTCGCCGATGCCGGAATGCAGCATCTGCTGTGCACCGATATCAGCCGTGATGGTGCGATGTCGGGTCCGAACTTCGACCTCTATGCAGACATCATGCGGCGTTATCCGCAAATGGATCTGCAGGCTTCCGGTGGTGTCCGCAATGCAGCAGACCTCGAGCGCCTGCGGGACCTTGGAATCCCGGCTGCGATCACCGGCAAAGCGCTGTTGGATGGCCGGATCAGCCCGGCGGAGGTAGCAGCATTTCTGCAAAGCGCATAATTCCTTGCCTCGATGTGCGTGATGGCGTCGTCGTTAAAGGCGTGCAGTTCCGCAACCACCGCGTCGTCGGCGAAATAGAATCGCTGGCAGCCCGGTATCGTGACGAAGGTGCCGATGAACTGGTTTTCTATGACATTACGGCGAGCCCGGATGGCCGCACAGTGGACCGGACATGGGTTAGTCGAGTTGCGGCCGTCATCGATATTCCGTTCTGTGTCGCGGGTGGCATTCGCAGCGTTGCCGACGCGGAAGACGTGCTTAACAAGGGCGCCGACAAAGTGTCGGTCAACTCGCCGGCCCTCGAGAATCCGGCCCTGATTACGAAACTTGCCAGGCGCTTCGGCTCACAGTGTGTCGTGCTCGGCGTCGATAGTCGTGCTAGCGGAAACGGCTACAACGTGTACCAGTACACAGGTGATCCGGACAAGACAGCCGCGGCACAGCGACGCACCACGGAGTGGATCCAGGAAGCACAGGATCGCGGCATTGGTGAAGTAGTACTGAACTGCATGAACCAGGACGGCGTGCGGCAGGGCTACGATGTCGAGCAACTCAAAACGGTGCGCGCTATTTGTGACGTACCCCTGATCGCATCCGGCGGCGCGGGTGCCGTCGAGCACTTCCGGGATGTCTTCCTCGAGGCCGATGTCGACGGTGCACTGGCCGCCAGCGTCTTTCACAGTGCCGAGATCGATATTCGCGATCTCAAGGCTTACCTTTTAACCAACGATATCGAGATGAGGACCTGAGGAGAAACCGGTGAGCGACCAAGAACTGGAATTCCTGAATACACTGGAACGGGTCATCATCGACCGTCTCGAGAATCCCGATGTCAAAAGTTACACGTCGAGTCTCGCCGCAAGTGGTAACAAACGTATTGCACAGAAAGTGGGTGAGGAAGCCGTTGAACTGGCGCTTGCATCTGTAGCGGGTGACCGCGACGAAACACTGAACGAGGCCGCCGACCTCGTCTACCACCTACTTGTATTGCTGAACCGGCAGGGTCTGCAGTTGGCCGACGTTGTCAGGACACTCGAAGGCCGGCACGCAGATTAGATCACGACTTCCGGTGCTATCTCGCGACGATTGTATTGCGAACTCATCACGTACCCGTACGCGCCAGTATTCGCGATGAGCATGACGTCGCCCTCTTCTGACGGCGGCAACAAACGGTCGGTACCCAGCCGGTCACCCGTCTCGCAAATCGGACCGACGATCGTCGCAGTCTCGCTGGGGGCTTCCCCTGCCCGGGTCAGGTTCACGATTTCGTGATACGAGCCGTACAGTGCGGGCCGGATAAGTGTATTCATCCCCGTTCCTACCCCGATGTACCGCATGTCCCTCTTTCCTTTGACCTGTGTGACGTGCGTCAAAAGGACGCCGGCACGGGCGACAAGGTAACGGCCGGGTTCCAGCCAGAAGCGATATTGCGGATAACTGGCCAGTACTTCCTGCAGCAGAACATCGAGTCGCTGCACGTCGAATGGCCTGTCTCCGGGCTTCTCTGCAACGCCGAGACCACCGCCGAGATCGATCGTCGTGACTGCAGGAAACCGTTGCGCGACGCCGATCAACTGTGCTGCAACGGTTCGCCATGCGTCCGGCTCCTGCACGCCGCTGCCACTATGCGCATGAATACCGACAACTTCGACGCCACAGCTTTCCACCAGCGACTTCAGCTCGTCCACCTCGAATAATGGAACACCGAATTTCGAATGCACGCCCGCTGTTTTCACATGCTCGTGGTGACCGCGGCCCTGTCCCGGATCCATGCGCACGAAGATCTTCCGGTTTTTGAAGATCTCTGGCCAGGCCTGTAAGGGGTACAGGTTATCGAGCGTCACGAGAAGGCCTTTATCGAAAGCCCACTCGTACTCTTCCCTCGGCGCAAAATTCGGCGTGAACAAAATTCGGTCGAGATCAAGATCCGGAATTACCTCCTCCAGCCACTCGACCTCGCCGGGTGATACGCACTCGAAGTCGACACCTTCGGCATCCAGGATGCGGATGATCTCGGGATTGAAGTTCGCCTTGACGGCGTACAGAACCCGATCGACGCTGGGCAGTCCCGTCAACACGCGGGTTGCCTCGCGGACACTTTCGGCATCATAGACGTAGGCGTTGAGCTTGCCGGTTGCGACTTTCAGCAATTCCTCGCGCTTTTGCATCCACCAGACGTCTGAAGCGCGGGCGACGGCCGCGCCAGAACTGAATAATTGCTCCCAGGTCGCACCAAATGCCGGGCTGCCACCGGTCTTGCGAATCATCGAGCCGTGCAATTTGCGGACGAGCCTCGTGCCTTGCTTTTCGTCGACAACGAAGCTCAGGTTGAGGTCGTTCGCCGCTTGCGAGACCAGGTGGATACGCTCCTCCTCGAAAACCTCCAGCGCAGGTGCCAGGCGGGACAGGAATGTCCGGATCTTGCGGCCAACAAGGCTCACGGCGGAACAGTTGGTAATCAGGCGGACGCGGCATAGTGTCTCGAGATCCGCAACGAGCGCTTGCACTACGTCTTCCGAGAGTTCGCCGTCCGACGTGTCGATTGAGACCGTGACGTTGGTTTCCGACGTGGAAACGAGATCGATCGATACGCCGTTTTCGCTGAATACGCCAAATGCACGCGCGAGAAAGCCGACTTCATGCCACATGCGGACGCCGTCCATCGCGATGAGCGTGAGCCCGTTACGCAAGCATATGCCTTTGACCTGGGGTTCGACTTCCGGGGTCACCGACGAAATGACGGTGCCATCGAGTTCATGCGCCGTCGTACAACGGATGAACAGAGGAATAGCGTGATATTTCAATGGCGACAAACAGCGCGGGTGCAGCACCGAGCTGCCCGCCGACGCAAGCTCCTGAGCTTCGTCGTAGTGCAGCGCCACCAGCAGCCGTGCGGATGGCACGATGTGCGGGTCTGCCGTGAACATTCCGGGAACGTCCGTCCAGATCTCGAGGCGCCTGGCCTGCAAGCGCGCCGCAAAATAGGCTGCCGAAGTATCCGAGCCGCCACGACCGAGCAAGACTGTCTGACCCTGAGGATTACGGGCAATGAAACCTTGCGTCAGTATCACCTGGCCGGCATCGCGTAGCGTGCCTTGCAGAGTCTGGTCAATCTCGAAGTCGCAGGTGGCCGAGAGAAAATCGCGTGTGCGGGCACGATTCGAGCGATTGGCGCTCGTCAACAGCTCGCGCGCGTCCATCCATTTTACCGGAACGCCGATCCTTTCCAGGTACGCGGCTCCAAGCCGGGTGGCCATCAGTTCTCCGTGGGCCATGATTCGTACACGCACGCGCACACTGACCTCGCGGACCAGCCGCACGCCGGCTATCAACTGTCCGAGCTCGTGCAGTGATTCATCCAGCAATCCGGGACCATCGAGCCCGAGCTCATCGGCGAGTTCATAGTGACGTTGCCGGATGGCATCCAGGCCATCACCGGCATCCCCCGCGAGAGCTGTCTCGAGCAAAGTGGCCAGCGCGTTCGACACGCCTTGTAGTGCGGAGTGGACGATGACGGGCCGCAATCCATCGGCAAGTCGCCTCTGCACCAGTCCGGCAATCGTCTCCCACTTCTCGACAGTCGATACGCTGCTGCCGCCGAACTTCATGACGACCCAGTCCGATTCAGCGACATCCGCGGGCGCGCCGAGTACAGCGCTGGATTCGAAGGGTGCTTCTCTATTCATCTCACTATCGTACTTTCACGGTGCAAGAAACGTGTGCACAAAAAAAACCCGCCAGGTAAAACCTCGCGGGCTCGTTGACAGCGTCCAGACTTTATTACTAGCCGGTACTTCTGCCATTGGCGCCCGCGCACCTCTGGCGCGCCATATGTTTTAGGTGTTCTTTCGCATCCGCAAAGGGGATGCGTTGGCACTTTACGCGGGCGTCTAAAAATCGCATGGCAAGAGTACAGCGAACCTTGTCGCAAAGGTCAAGTGGTGCCCGATCATGCATCCCACTCCGGCGGAATCGTGACTGCGCCGTCGGACGCCGAAGAGACCTCGGCGCGGTATTTGGCAAGGGCTCCACGCCGAACCGAGGTCGGCGGACGTTGCCAGGCAGTCCGCCGCCGGCCCATCTCGGTCGCATCAACCTTGACGTTGATCTGCTTCTGCTGCGCGTCGATCTCAATGACGTCTCCATCTTCAATCAGGGCCAATGGGCCCCCTACAGCAGCTTCCGGAGAAATATGGCCAACAACGAAACCGTGGCTGCCGCCGGAGAAGCGACCATCCGTGATCAGGGCCACTTTTGCGCCGAGGCCTTTCCCCATGATGGCGCTCGTCGGACTTAGCATTTCCCTCATGCCCGGACCGCCTTTCGGGCCCTCGTATCTCACAACGATGACATCGCCGCTCACTATCTTGTCGTCAAGAATGGCCTGCAAAGCCTCCTCTTCCGAGTGAAACACGCGTGCAGTGCCCTCAAAACGCAGGCCTTCCTTGCCGGATATTTTTGCAACGGCGCCGTCGGGCGCCACGTTGCCGTAAAGAATTGCAAGGTGACTGTCGGGCTTGATCGGGTTCTCGAAATCACGAACGATGTCCTGACCGTCTGGATAATCGCCAACGTCCGCCAGATTCTCGGCAAGCGTACGGCCGGTAACCGTCATGCATTTGCCGTGCAACAGTCCACGTTCGAGCAGCCGTTTCATCAAGGGCTGAATTCCGCCGATCGCGATCAATTCAGCCATCAGATACCTGCCGCTCGGCTTGACATCGGCAAGGACAGGCACATTTGCGCCAATTCGGGTGAAGTCCTCGAGGCTCAGGTCGATACTGGCTTCTCGAGCCATTGCGATTAGATGCAGTACAGCGTTCGTCGAACCTCCCAGCGCAATCACCACCGTGATTGCGTTCTCGAAGGCTGCTTTCGTCATGATATCCAGCGGTTTGATGTCCTGTTCGATCAGGTGCATCACGGCCGCGCTCGCACGTCGAGAGTCGTCCTTCTTCTGTTCGGACACGGCCTCCTGTGCCGAACTGTTCGCAAGGCTCATTCCCAGGGCTTCAATAGCCGATGCCATCGTATTGGCCGTGTACATGCCGCCACACGCGCCCGGACCCGGAATCGCGGTCTGCTCGACTTCCAGCAATTCGGCATCATCGATCTTGCCGCCCGACAGGGCGCCGACGGCCTCGAACACCGAAACGATGTCACGTCTCTCGGCACCCGGTTTGATCGTCCCACCGTACACGAACACAGCGGGTCGATTGAGTCGTGCCATCGCCATGACGCAGGCGGGCATGTTCTTGTCACAGCCACCGATAGCAACCAATCCGTCGAAACCTTCAGCCGCCGTCACAGCCTCGATAGAGTCCGCGATGATCTCGCGCGACACCAGGGAGTAGCGCATCCCCGGAGTCCCCATGGAAATGCCGTCGGATACGCTGATCGTATTGAATACCACGCCCTTGCCGCCAGCAGTGTCTGCGGCGTGCGCTGCTTCATCGGCGAGACCACCGACGTGCATATTGCAGGGCGTAACCATGCTCCACGTCGAGGCGATCCCGATTTGGGGTCGCTGGAAATCTTCTTCGGTGAACCCGACAGCGCGCAGCATCGCGCGGCTCGGTGCCTGTTCGTTACCATCGACGACGACCCTGGAATATCGCCGCAGTTCTTTGTCAGTCATGTTCTGCCCGTACTGAGGAATCGCTTCCGGCCTGATCAAGGCCGGAGCGGCAGTCTAGCAGCGAATGGCTTCCCGACGAAGTTATTGCAAAAGCGGCAAACCAGCGCCGGGTCAGGAGCCGTCGTCGTCCCGGATCATGACCGCGATACGATAATAGACGTCATTCTGCGGCGCTGAATTCACAGGCGAAAGTTCGACCACAAAGGCTTCGTCGCCTTCGTAAGCGGCGTCCTGCACCAGCGGAATGAGCAATCGTGCGGCGCGTTGGCCGGGACCGAAGTGGATCGAGTTGTTGCCAGGCGGAAAATAGTCCTCGCCCGCGGTGGCGGTTACGTCGTGGACCTCGAACGCGACGACGAGTGAAGTATCGTCCGGGTTGAATCGCACAAAGTCGATTTGCACAGCGGGATCGCGTTCCTGTACCGAGACCTGGCTTGCCGCAAACGCAATCGTATTGGGTGGCAGCCCGGCCTCGAACCTGCGCTGATCGTCGTCCTCGAGAACCACTTCGATGGTCGCCAGTTCGACGGCAACAGCGTCTGCCTCACGCACCCGCAGCGTGGATTGCTGGTCTGCTTCTCGTAACGGATCCGCGGCCATCGACAATGTAATCCTTGCCCGCTCCTGTCCGGCCGGGAATTCGACGATGCCGTCGTCCGAAATCGTGTACTGGCCAGCACCCCACGGCGACCGATTGCCACTGAAACCGACTTCCTCCAGTCGCAGGGTCAACGGTAAGTCAAGTGGTCCGAGACGAACGAGGTCCACGATCACCGGGCGACTGTCCTCCCTGAGCGTAATGGACTTGAGATCCGCCTCGAATGAGCCGGGCGCGATCGTCACCTGGACATCGGCTAACGGAAGCTGCGAGAAGTCCACGATCCGAGCCTCGGTTTCTGGCTCCGGAAATACTTCTGAAGGCTGTTCAGCGATGACGTCATCGATTACGAGAATCTCGTCGACGGGCAATTCGGGAGTCTCTCCAGGTGCGGAAAGCTCGGCGGTGGCTGGTTCAGTAATTACAGGCTCGACGACTTCAACCGACGGTTCTCCGGCATCCGCAGGCGAGTCTTCCAGGTCAGCAGCGGGAACGACATCCGGTTCTTCAGAATCGGCAGGTAGTATCTCTTCAGCAACGGGAGGCAGAGTCTGCATACCTTCCTGTGGCAGGTCGAGGCGTCGCAGTACTTCATCGACTATGCCGAATTGATAGCCGGCAAATCCAAGCAGCAGCAGCAGTGCAACAAGTCCGAACACCCACCGGAGGGATCCACTGCTGTCCTCGAATTCAACATGATGACTGACGTCCATCGCAACCGGATTCCGGCTATGACTGCTCAGTGCATCGAGGAAACCGGACATCGACTCGAATCGCGTGACGCGCGAGAACGACAGTGCTTTCTTGAGAGCGCTCCATTGTTCATTGCTGAGCCCGGCCAGACGTTGCGGAGACATCCCCTCTTCGGCTGCCTCCGCGGCGTTGCGAGGCCCGAACACACGGTATCCGGCGATTAGCCGATACAGCAAGCACGCCAGTGAAAAGACGTCATCGGCCGGAACCGGGTCTTCGCCGGTCAACACCTGCATGCTCGAGTAAGCCGGAGTCACGGCGCCGAGCACACCGGGGTCGAAGTTACTGTCGTCGGCTTTCTGCCGCTGTTGCACTCGAGCGACGCCAAAGTCGAACAACTTGGCGTCGCCGTTGGGCATCATCATGATGTTGCCAGGCTTGATGTCGGCATGGACGATGCCGCAGCGGTGCGCGTAGTCGAGCGCCTTGCCGATCTGGCGAACGATCCCGAGCGACTTTTCGAAATTAATGCTCTTGCTGTCCGGCGAGTCCAGGATATCGGCCAGCGTGCGGCCATCCAGCCACTCCATGACCATGAAGTACAGGTCTTCATCGCGATCGAAGTCGATGAAACTGACAATGTTCGGGTGCGTCAGGCAGCGGCTCTTTGCTGCCTCCTGCTGTAACGCTCTAAGGGCGTTGCCGTTACGGGATAGCTGTGGCGAAAGTACCTTTATCGCTACCCACGGATGTTGTGATCCGGCTTCGGCAAGACGCCGATCCATTGCTTTGTAAACGACGCCCATACTGCCGCCCGACAGCCGCTCCTGGAGCATGAACCTGTCACGCAGGACAGAACCCACCTGTACCCGTGCATCGGCATCCTCCGAGGGCAACGCGTCCGTGGCTATGACGTCGGTGCTGCTGAACGGGTCGTCATTGGCCGGCTCATTAACAACCGTTGCTGCCATAGGCGCGACAACATTCGCGGTCGCACTGACCGCACCCGTGCTCGTCGGTACCTGCTCGGACACGTAGCGATCCAGCATCGACTTGACGAGCTGGAATGTTTCCTTCCGCAGACGGCCGCTATCGAATTGTTCCTGCAGAACACGACGAATTTCGGCCTCACTCCCACCGCTCGCTTCAAGCAGCCGGCCTATGCCGTCCTGAATCTCGGCGAGCATCTGCAGATCATCAGCCTTGCTGGCAAGCTTGTCGTCGAAGTTCGACAGCTGGTCGGCGAATGTCGTGCGCAATTTGTCGGATTCTGCGTTCATGTAGCCAAACTAATACCATTGCCGCCCGGAGCGGTTCGAATCGGTCCAAGTTTATCGCCTGAGTCAAGCATTCACGCGGAACTGGTCGTCAAATTACCTTTCCGGGATTCAGCGTGTCGAGTGGATCCAGGGCCTTCTTCATCCTTCGCATCAACTCGACCTCGGCATTGCTGCGGTAGCGCTCGAGATACTCTCTCTTGCGTGCGCCAATGCCATGTTCTGCGCTGAAACTACCGTCCAGCTCATCGACCAGGTCATATATGGTCGTCGTGATTCTCGTTGTCCGGTCCGGGTCATCGGCGATCTCTCTCGATACCGTCAGGTTGTAGTGCAGGTTCCCGTCCCCGACATGACCGAAAATCACCGGCTTCGCATCCGGCTCCAGCTCGGTCAGCTTTTCTTCGCATCGTGTCAGGAATCGCTGCATGCTGCCAATGGGTACCGCGATGTCGTGTTTGATGCTCGGACCCTCAAATTTCTGCGCCTCGGAAATCGAGTGACGTATGCGCCAGAGGCTCTCCGCCTCTGCCGCATTTTTCGCGACGACCGCGTCCAGCACGAGACCGGTCTGCAGCGACGCCTCAAGAGCACGATCGAGTAACTCCTGATCGTCGCCTAGCGCGACCTCGATCAGCAGGTACCAGTCGCCACTGAGGTCTACGGGTATCCTCGCACCAGGAATGTGGCGCTGCACGAATTCCAGTGCGCGCTTCGATATGAGCTCAAACGCCTCGATGCGATCGGCCAGCGAAATCCGAAATTCACCAAGCAGCGTCACCGCATCTTCCGCCTTCTGCAGGGCGATCATCGCCGTTGCAGTTTCCCCCGGCTGCGGATAAAGCCTCAGACAGGCTGCTGTGATGATCCCCAGCGTGCCCTCGCTACCGACGAACAGCTGTTTGAGATCGTAGCCGGCCGTGTCCTTACGTAGAGAACGCAGGCCGTCGATGATTGTACCGTCCGCAAGTACGACCTCGAGTCCAAGAACCTGCTGCCGGGCCATTCCGTAGCGAATGACGTTAATGCCGCCCGCATTCGTCGACAGGTTACCGCCAATCTGGCAACTCCCTTCCGCGCCAAGACTCAACGGGAAATAGCGCCCGACATCGAGCGCCGCTTGTTGCAGCGTAGCCAATACGCAGCCCGCTTCAGCAACCATCGAAAAATCGTCGGCATTCGTCGACCGAATGCGATTCAGTCGGGACAGCGACAGCAGAAGCTGCGTGCCGGACTCATCGGGAACAGCGCCGCCACAGAGGCCTGTATTGCCGCCTTGTGGCACGATTCCGACGCCCGCGTCAGAACAGACACGCACGAGCTCGGAGACTTCCCGGGTCGTGGCCGGCGACACCATAGCGAAAGTCCTGCCATGGTAAATGTCGCGCCACTCGGTCAGATTCGGTTCGAGCTCGTGCTCGTCCGTAATGCAGGCATCGGGGCCGACGATATCGATGAGTTTGTCGAGCAGCATATTAGTCCTCGAAGATTGCCTGCTCGGAAAACGTTGCCCAGTCGATGTTGCTCCCGCAGTAAACGAGAACAACGCGCTTGCCACGAAGTGCATCGCGCAACGGACCCAGCAGCGCAGCCGTTGACGCAGCACACGCTGGCTCAACGGCAAATTTCATGCGCTGAAACAAAAAGCCCATGGTCTTGCGCAACTCCAGATCATCGACTTCGACCAGGCGGTCGACATTCGCCCGACACAGCTCGAAAGAGTACGGCAGCGCGAAAGGTGCACCAAGACTGTCGGCGATGGTCCGCACTTGGTCGATACTGCGAGGCTCGCCCGCCGCGAAGCTCAGATGCATCGAATTTGCACCCGCCGGTTCAACGCCAATTATCTCGACTGCGGGCCGAAGCTGTTTGACGGCGCTGGAGATGCCCGCCATGAGACCGCCGCCCCCAATCGGCACGATAAGCGCGTCAAATGCATCAAGCTGATCGCAGATCTCCAAGCCTACCGTACCCGTACCCGTGGCAACCGCCGGCCCCTCGAAGGGATGAACGAAGAACCTGCCCTCATCACGTTCTATTTTTTCCGCAACTTCGAATGCCTCGTGAACGTCGTCCACGATAATGACCTCGGCTCCGTATTCCCGACAGACTGCGATGCGATACGGATTTGCCGAGCCAAGCATGATGACTTTTGCCGTTGTGCCCACGGCCTGCGCCGCGAATGCTGTGGCGATCGCATGGTTTCCTGCGCTGACCGCGGTCACGCCGGATGCCAGCTGCTCTTTGCTAAGCCGCATCAGGTTCGATAAAGCGCCTCGCGCTTTGAACGTACCTGTGCGCTGCAGAAACTCCAGTTTCCCCCAAACGGTGCTGCCGTTATCGAGGGTCTGCTCGATAGCGGCACAGCGCAGCATGGGCGTCACACGCATGGCCTCGGCGAGACTGTCTCGCAAAGAGCGAATGGCGTCGATTGTGGGGGCTTCTGCTGTCATCGTGATTTGTCGAACGCGTCGTTACTATCTTATGTAAAATACCATCTACCACCTTGGCCCATTGCAACTTGAAATTGCTTGGGATTCGATACTGCTCCGATAGCACTTGCGCTGCATCGGCGACTGGATTACTTTCGAGCGACGGTACCAGGGCAACAGCGGTACCCACACTGAAACGCGAACTGTAGAGAATAATGGGGTCGCGCGGAAGTCGCTTCGGGCACAAACATGGATCTTGACGACCTGTCCCAATCCGGTATTCGGCGTATTGCCGATTATTCGCCGTATCTGGATCAACTTGCCGGGCTCGCCCAGGAGATGCCGCTCCGGCAGCGCAGCAACCTGGTCCATCTGGAGCGTTGCCTGCACGAGCACTGGTCATTGGGACAAAACAATATTCTCAGCTGGGCGACCCTGGACGAAGGTGTACTGATCCTCGTCGTGCCTCATTACGCCATTGCCGAGTACACCGCGGCACCTACAAGCAGTAAGCCGGCCCGCGTCTCGCCCACTTTTATTACCGAATTGATCTCCGGCGATCGCCAACTGAGTTTCTCGCAAATGCAGAAAGTCGCGAGGTTACTCGAGGTGCAACCCGTATATCTACCGCTGCGTGAGGCCCTGTCGGGGCATCCCGTGGAGACGCAAATCATCGAGAAGATGATTCGGCGCTACGGCATCAATTACGTCGCGAGCCGTGCGGTGACACTGTTCGACATCGTTGGCTTCAGTTTGCTCACGCCGTTCGAGCAAATGACCCAGCTCAACAGCCTTTCCTATTCCCTCAATTCGGCGCATGCGAAGATGCTGGAGCAGGACGTCGGCATCAACTTTGCGCGTTCATCCAGCGGGGACGGATTTTATGTGTGGAATCGTGACGATGGGCTCGAGGCCAACGTCAATCTCTACCACTTCATGCACATAGTGCTTGCGGATAATGCCATTGCTCGTAGCAAGTCGGCATCGAAAGCCGTACCGAGGTTACGCGCCTGCTTTCACGTAGGCAGTTGTTATGAGTTCCACCAGGCCGAGGGCCTGAACCCGACAATGCATGACTTCATCGTCGGCGACGTGACCATCGAACTTGCTCGCATGATCGAGGCCGCCCTGCCCGGCCAGATACTGGTTGGCGAATTCCTCGCAGACCATACGGGTGGCAGTCTGGATCACACACAGACACAAGCGCATATGGATGCGGTGACGTTTCTGCAACGAGCCCAGGGCAATCTGTCGAAACTGAGTGGCCTGGAGTTTTCCGGGGAGCGAGTAACGGCGATCAAGTGTTACCTGACCGGCGAGAACATGGGTGGCGGCCAGTTCAACATTCGGCGCCTGACGATCAGGGACAAGCATGGTTTGTCACGCGTTGCTTACAACGCGAAGGTCAATATCTACCGCGAAAATACGCAGCCGATTTTGCTCGGCATCGAGGACAGGAAACTGCCGGAGGCGAGGCAGCCGGCTTAAACTGACAGAAGATTTCATCAGGTACATCCATGTACCTGACCCTCGCTAGCTGGTCGGGGCGGGGGATGAACGCCGCCTGCGGCGGCGTTTGTCGGCCCGCTTCGCGGGCCTCGGTGCGAACTCTTTGGGTCGTCCGTCATCCCCTACTAATGAAAAAAGGCCGCTCACTTGAGAGTGAGAGCGGCCTATTTTTCATTAGTGGTCGGGGCGGGGAGATTCGAACTCCCGACCCCCACAACCCCATTGTGGTGCGCTACCAGGCTGCGCTACGCCCCGACCGAATTACGTATTGATGCGGAGGCGGGCAATGATACTTGCCCTGCCGCTGTATAGGAAGGTTGATCTCAGCGCCGCAGAATCTTAAGAACTTGTTCAAGTTCCAGGCGTAACTGCTTGATAATTTGTTGGCTTTGAGTGACGTCCGACTTCGCTTGATCGCCCATCAGACGCTGCCGTGCGCCACCGATCGTGAAGCCTTCGTCATACAACAGGCTACGAATCTGGCGGATGATAAGCACATCCTGCCGCTGGTAATAACGCCGGTTGCCCCGACGCTTTACGGGCTTTAGTTGTGGGAACTCCTGTTCCCAATACCTGAGCACGTGCGGCTTCACCGCACAAAGATCGCTAACTTCACCTATGGTGAAGTAACGCTTGCCAGGAATTGGAGGTAGTTCGTCGTTATTCCCCGGTTCCAGCATAGGCTTCCACGCGGGCTTTTAGTTTTTGTCCTGGACGGAAAGTCACGACCCGGCGTGCGGAAATTGGAATTTCCTCGCCGGTTTTCGGGTTTCTGCCAGGACGTTCTTTTTTATCGCGTAAATCAAAGTTTCCGAAACCGGAAAGCTTGACCTGCTCCCCAACTGCTAATGATGCACGCAGCTCTTCAAAGTACATATCGACAAGTTCGCGGGCTTCGCGCTTGTTCAATCCGAGTTCGTTGAACAGCGACTCCGCCATATCTGCTTTTGTCAGTGCCATTCTTTTAGTCTCTTAATTCGGCGCCGAACTCGTCGCGCAATTTTTGCACTGCCGCTGCCTGAGCAGCGTCCGCGTCATCGTCAGTAAGGGTGCGGGATGTTTCCTGCAAAATCAAGCCTATTGCGACGCTTTTTCGCCCAGCTTCTATTCCTGGTCCCTGATAGATGTCAAAAATCCTGACACCCTGGATCAGATCCGGGACCGAAGACTTGACAGCAACCAGCAGTTCTTCACCGCTGATTTTCTCATCAACAATGACCGCAATGTCACGGCGAATCGCCGGGAATTTCGATACTGGTTTTGCATTTGGTACAGCGGACGCGAGTGCCGTCGCCACATCAAGTTCGAATACGAACGCATCGCGTTTGAGCTCGAGCGTCTTTGCAACGCCTGGATGTAACTTTCCGACATAGCCGATTACGGTGTCGCCACGAAGGATGTCGGCCGTCTGTCCGGGCTGCAATGCAGGGTGGCTGCCGACAACATACCGGAAGTCGCCTTCATTTCCGGCAAGCTCGAGAACGGCCTCAACGTCTGATTTTATGTCAAAGAAATCAATGGCCTGTGCGCCACTTCCCCACTGTTCAGGGAGCGCAGAACCACACGCGACGGCAGCAAGCCTTTCGACTTCACCGAGATCATCGAGCGCGCCATGAAAAGATTTTCCAATTTCGAAAAGTCGTACACGGTCACGCTGCCGTGACACATTCGAGGCCGCGGCGGCAACGAGACCTGGCAATAGCGAGGAACGCATTACCGACATCTCTGGCGAAATCGGATTACTCAGTACCAGTTTTGAATCGCTGCCGGAAAACAAACTGTCTGATTGTGGATCGATAAAACTGTAGGTAATCGCCTCGTCATAATCGCGTGCAATCAGGGTATCCGAAACCCGCTCGAGGTCGACGAAAGTCTCGGTTACGACCTGCAATGGCGATTGGGCGATTTCGGTCTGTTCGGGTACCTCATCGTAGCCGTGCATCCTGACGATCTCTTCAATCAGGTCGACTTCGCTGGCGATATCGAAGCGAAACCCCGGCGGATTGACGTTCCAACCATCATCAACTGCGCTGACATCCAGTCCGAGACTCTCAAGAATACTGACGATGATTTCGTCGTCGAGTTCGACGCCGAGTAACAGTGCAACACGACCGCGACGCAGGTGAATTGTTTGCGAAACCGGCAGGTGCTTCTCGGACACTTGGTGGACGAGCGGGCCGGCGTCGCCGCCGGCAATCTGCAACAGCAATTCGGTAGCACGCTCAACCGCGCGTGCTTGCCCATGCGGATCGACGCCGCGCTCGAAACGAAGTGACGCATCGGTGTGCATGCCGTAGGAACGCGCTTTGCCTGCCATAAACTCCTGTGGCCAGAACGCTGCCTCGAAAAACACGTCGGAGGTCTCGTCAGTAAC
>Ga0209578_10002080_pt1 | contig 17183 bp, 13 predicted proteins | sample tdAd472_FD_187127 | JGI IMG/M metagenome (GOLD analysis project Ga0209578, IMG submission 187127) | Marine sediment microbial communities from the Atlantic coast under amendment with organic carbon and nitrate - tdAd47.2 (SPAdes)... | ecosystem: Environmental > Aquatic > Marine > Coastal >...
TTCAGCCCGGTGCCGACCGCCGTTCCACCCTGGGCAAGCTCATAGATGCGCGGCAAGGCTGCTTCCACCCGGGCGACCCCCATGGCCACCTGATGGGCATAGCCGGAGAATTCCTGCGCCAGCGTCATCGGCGTTGCATCCATTGTATGAGTACGTCCGATTTTTATGATGCCATCGAACTCTGCGACCTTTTCTTCAAGCACCGCATGAAGTTTTTTCAGCCCCGGCAGCAACACATCCCGCGCGGTCATCGCGGTGGCAATGTGCATCGCCGTCGGGAAGGTATCGTTTGAAGACTGGCCCATGTTGCAATGGTCATTTGGGTGCACCGGGGATTTGGACCCAATCTCTCCACCCAGAATTTCGATGGCGCGGTTCGCGATCACCTCATTGGCGTTCATATTTGATTGGGTGCCAGACCCGGTTTGCCAGACCACCAGCGGAAAGTGATCGTCCAGCTTGCCGGTAACCACCTCGGACGCGGCTTCGATCATCGCGTCGGCCAGTTTTGCGTCCAGCGCGCCCGCATCGCGGTTTGCCTGCGCACAGGCCTGTTTGATCACACCCAAGGCGCGCACGATGGCGGTTGGCTGACGCTCCCACCCGATGGGAAAGTTCATCAGGCTGCGCTGGGTCTGGGCGCCCCAGTATTTATCGCCCGGAACCTCTAGCGGGCCAAAACTGTCGGTTTCTGTGCGGGTATCAGTCATGGCATGCCTCGTCCGAAGATGGTTGGGGATCAGTTACAACTGATGCGAACGGATTCCAATGTGTTATGATCGTCGCGGGACAGATAATGGAGCGCTGATATGGACGACTATTATGATCTTGGCGGGTACAGCCGGAAAATCCAGACATCCTCGGCCGAGGCGCAGATCTGGTTCGATCGCGGGCTGAACTGGACCTATGGCTATCACCATGAAGAGGCGGTGGTTTGTTTTGAAAAAGCACTGGCCGCAGACCCGGATTGCGCGATGGCGCGTTGGGGCATCGCCTATGGAATCGGGCCGAATTACAATCTGCAATGGGGCGATTTCACCGATGAAGAACGCGCGAACTGCATGGATCGTGGCCGCGCTGTACTGGCAGAGGCACGGGCCACGGGGGCCGAGGCGCAGTTGATCGACGCCCTTCGGGCGCGCTTTGCGGCCAAGGGGGTTCCGGGGCCTGAGGATTTCGGGCCGTACAATGATGCCTATGCAGAAGCGATGCGTGAAGTACACGGCGCAAACCCCGATGATATGGACATTATCACGCTGTTTGTCGAGGCGATGATGAACCGCACGCCATGGCAACTGTGGGATCTGAAAACCGGGGCCGAAGCGGAAGGCGCTGATACTGCGGAGGCGGTGGCCGTCTTGGAAAACGCCTTCGCAAAGATACCCGGTGCGCGGAAGCATCCCGGATTGTTGCATATGCACATTCACCTGATGGAAATGTCCCCGACACCCGAGGCTGCACTGGTGTCAGGCGATGCGCTGATCGGGCTGGTTCCGGCGTCGGGGCATCTGATGCACATGGCCACTCATGTTGATGTGCTGTGCGGCGATTACCTCAGCACGATCCAGCGAAATCAGATCGCGACCCTGGCGGACGCACAATATTTCGCGCGCGAAGGGAAAGAGCATTTTTACACGCTTTACGCGGCGCATAACATTCACTTCACCGTCTATGGTGCTATGTTGCTTGGACAAAAAGCGGTCGCACTAAGCGCTGCAGAACAGTTGGCCGGGTTCATGTCGCGCGAAGTGGTCGCGATGATGCCCGAATTCGCCGAATCCTTCGTGCCGATGAAACCGCATGTGCTGGTGCGTTTTGGCCATTGGGACGCGTTGAAGGCGCAATCGCTGCCGGAGGAGCCGGACCTCTACCGGATGTCCACGGCGCTGGTACACTATGGAAAATCAGTTGCCCATTCAGCGACGGGTGAGGTGGCCGAAGCAGAGGCAGAGCGAGAGTTGTTTCGCACAGCGAAGGCTGTCGTGCCGGACGAATGGATGCTGTTTAATAACAAAAGCAACGATATACTGACGATCGCCGAAGCGATGCTTGAAGGCGAACTTGCCTATCGAAAAGGCGCATATGACGATGCCTTTGACCATCTGCGCCGCTCGGTTCACCTGTCCGATAACCTTGCCTATGACGAGCCATGGGGCTGGATGCAGCCCGCGCGCCATGCGCTTGGCGCGTTGCTGATGGAACAGGGCCACCTGGACGAGGCTGAGGCGGTTTACCGCGCCGATCTGGGCTATGACGACACGCTGGCGCGCCCGCACCAGCACCCGGAAAACGTCTGGTCGCTGCATGGGCTGCATGAATGCCTGACACGCAAGGGTAACGAGGTTGAGGCGGCGCTGATCAAACCGCGCCTCGACATCGTGGCGGCGCGTGCGGATGTGCCGATCCGGGCGTCGTGTTTCTGCCGACGTTCCTGAATTATTTGCGGAAACTGTCCAGGCTGACAACTTCTCCGGCGGCATCGGGTTTGGCGTCGGTGTCGTCGTTTGCCTCGTCCGGTGTTTCTTCACCCGATTCCGCGTCATCCTCGGTCGATTCAAACCGCAGCCCGAATTCGACCGAGGGGTCAACGAAGGTGCGGATGGCGTCATAGGGGATGTAAAGCGGTTCGGGCTGATCGCCGAAGTTCAGCGTGACCGCGAAGCCTTCATCCGTCACGTTCAGGTTGTCGAACCAGTGCTGCATCACCACTGTCATCTCTTCCGGGAAGCGGTCGCTAAGCCAGTCCGCGATCTCCACATCCGGGTGCAGGGTGTCGAAGGTGATGAAGAAATGATGCTCTCCGGGAAGGCCGTTGGCCTCGATATCGGTCAGCACCTCCTGGATCAGGCCGCGCATGGCGCGGTGCATCAGGTTTCCATAATCAATCCGGCGGGTCATGGGCGCGCTTCTGTTTGGGCGTTTGTCAAAACCATAGTGGATTCGCAGGGGATGAAAAGTGGTCGCAGGCGCGCCGTCGTCACGCCAGCCCGATTGCGCCCAATCCGGCCCCCAGCAACGCGGCCAGACCCAGCACGCCGGGCAACCCCCAGTGGCGGCGCAGGATCAGGTAACCGGCCAGCAGGGCAAGGGCGACGGCGACCGGATCAAGGCTGGCCGGGTCCGGCGTTAGCAGGGAGGCGGGGCCAATGGACGTCGCGCCGACGCTGGCAAAAAACACATGAACCGCGAACCAGATCGACAGGTTCAGGATCACCCCGACAACCGCGGCGGTAATTGCCCGCAGCGCGCCGGACAGGCGCGGGCGGGTGGCGATCCAGTCGATGTAGGGGGCACCTGTGAAGATCCACAGGAAGCACGGCGCAAAGGTCATCCAGATCGTTACCAATGCGGCCAACAGCGCCAGTCCAATCCCGCCTTCGCGGTAACCGGCCAAGAAGCCGACGAATTCGGTCACCAGGATCAGTGGCCCGGGCGTTGTTTCGGCCAACCCCAGCCCGTCCATCATCTCGGGCAGCGTCAGCCAGCCGAAATCGCCGACGACCGCTTGCGTCATATAGGCCAGAACGGCGTAGGCACCGCCAAAGGTCACGACGGCGAGTTTGGAAAAGAACACCCCAACCTCAACCAGCAGCGTCGCATCCAACGCCCAAAGCAGCGCCAGCGGCGTGCCCCAGATCACCGCCCAGATGGCGATCGTTGCCGGGGTATTGGTCTTGACCCGCGGCGGGGCCGCCGTCGCCACGCCCCGCGCTGTTGCCAGCCCCCAAAGCCCCGCGCCAATGACGATCAGCGGATAGGGAAGCTGGAAGACGAAAATGCCGAGGAAGGCGAGGGCGGCGATGACCCAATGCGCCGTGCCGTGCAGCGCCTTTTTGGCGACGCGCAACAGCGCCTCGATCACGATCACGACGACCGTGGCTTGTACGCCCAGAAACAATGCCGCGACAAAGGGGACCTGCCCGAACCACGCATAGATTGTGGCGAGCGCGGCGATGACGATGGCACCGGGGATGACGAAAAGCCCCCCGGCAATCAGCCCGCCGGGCACGCCCCGCAGTTTCCATCCGGCATAGGTTGCCAGCTGCATCGCCTCGGGCCCCGGAAGCAGCATGCAGAACGACAGAGCATTCAGATACTCCTGTTCGCTCAACCACTTGCGGTCCTCGACAAGTTCCCGGTGCATCAGCGCGATCTGCGCCGCCGGGCCGCCGAAACTCAGCAGCCCGATGCGTAAGGACACGCGGGTCAGGTCAGCAATCGGGACCATCTCAGCCGCGCCCGCCGGGCCAGTCGTGGCCTTCCTCATGCCCGTCACGCGCCCAACGGTAGAGTGCATCGTAAAGGGTCAGACCCGCCTCCAGCTGCGCCTGATCGTCCTTGTACTGGCGCGACAGTCCTGCCGAGATTGCCAGCAATCCAGCGGCAGCCGGTTGGAGGCTGTGACGGTTTGTGTCGGCGGCGCGCACGACCTGCGACAGACGGTCCAGCGCCTCGGTCCGCAGGCCGAAATCGTCCAGCATGGCGTCAAAGGTGCAGCGGTCGCCCCGGTGGCTGAAATGCACCCCTTCGACGTCAAACGGGGTCGCGCCAAAGCGATCGGCAACACCGGCCACCTGATCGGGGGCAACGAACAGGAACCGCGCATCTGCGTCCAAGAACCGGCGGATCAGCCAGGGGCAAGCGATGCGGTCGATCTTGGGGCGGTGTCGCGTGACCCAAAGGGTCGCACCGTCAACGGGCGCGGGCAGGGCGGCCACCGGAATGCACGGCGCACCGGCGTGATCACGCCAGCCGTACATCCCGCCGGTCAGGAATTCAGCCTCAACCCCTTCGACGCGCAGCCAGGCACAAACACCCTGGCTAAGTTTCAGCCCCTTCTGGCAGGTGATGATCGCGTGCCGCCCGTTCAGCCGCGCCAGCAGGCCGGGTAGGTCGGTATGCGGGTGCCGGATTGATCCGGGGATCAGATGCGGATCATCGGCGAAAGCGGCGTCGATGCAGACATCGACGATCACCGGGCAATCGGGGGTTCCGATCAGGCGCAGAAGTTGGGGTACGGAAATTTCATTCGGGCCGGGCATGGGGCATCCTTTGGTTTGTCATGTCAGGATGCGAACGTCGGGCCGTAGCCTCACGAGGCTGTCGCGCGCCCCATGGGTCATGAGTGCCGCAAGCCAGGGCTGAAATCAAGCATTTGGGGGAAAGGTGCCGGATTCTGTTGCCAGGCTCCGGCGGGCCCCGCCTTACGCTGCTAGGCGAAAGGACTTAGATTTCGATATTCCGCACTGCTTACGCAGCGAGGGCCATCGGAGCTTTGTTGTCATTTGCAACTAGCTTGATTGGACCGATATCGGTGGTACCTCACCGAGACAAAGCAAACCCCTTTAGACGTCCGTCGATCCTGTTTCGTCCCCATGATCCCCAAATGAAGGATGTTTGGTGGAGACGCCGGGTACCGCCCCCGGGTCCGATCCGCTTATTACGAGCGCGTTTATGTCCATAGTCCCCGAGGGAACATGACCAATATAGGGTGCAGACCTCGGCGCATCAAGAACCAACCGAATGCGCATCATTGACCTGAAAATATCCTCAGGGGGTCTGGGGGCAGAATGCCCCCAGCCTTGTTTTCGGATCAGAAGCCCGCCTTGATCTTCTCGAACTCGGCAACCTGGGCCTCGCGCAGTTCAAGGCTCATCGGCAATTGCGCCAGGATCGGCACGTCAACCGGGCCAAGGCCAACCTCGGTCAGGGTTTCTGCGTCGATGTTCTGCATCGCAACCGTGTTGGAATGGCCATAGCCCCATTCGTTCACGATATAATCGGTCACGCTGGCGTCCAGAAAACTGTTGATGAAGTCATGGGCCTTGTCCTCGCTGCCCGGTCCGTCAACCAGATTGACATAGCCGCAGCCCCAGCTGGATGACCCTTCGACAGTGTCGCGCTTGAATCCGATCGGGTGCCCTTCGGCGCGCATCTGCACCGGAACCTCGGACCACGCCCAAGAGATCAGAACCTCGCCCGTCGCCATCAACTGGCTGAGTTCCGCGCCGTCAGCCCAATAGGCGCGTACATTCTGATGCGCCTCGCGCAACCACGCGCTGGCGCGCTCGAAGTCGTCCATTGTGGCGGTCGTCCAGTCGGTCGTGCCGGTCGCCAGATAGGCCAGCGCATAGGCATCATCGACGTTATCCGCGATCGAGGTGCGCCCGGCGAACTTCGGATCCAGGAACACCTGGAGCGAGGTCAGGTCATCCCCCGAAAGCTCGTCCATGTTATAGGCAATTGCCGTGGTGCCGTTGTCGGTCGGGATGAAATATACATCGCCATTGTCGGTAAAAATCGGCGCCGTCTTGAAGACTTCGGCCACGGTTTCGTAATTTGGCACCTTCGACAGATCCCAGGGTTCGATCAGACCGGCCTGACGCCATTTGTCGATGGATTGCGAACAGGGATGCGCCACATCCGCCTTGAAGCCCGAGCGTAGCTTCTGAAACGCCTCCTCTTCCTCGCCAAAGAACGCATAGGTCGGGTTGTCGCCGTGTTTTTCGGCGTATTTCGCCCAATAGGCATCTTCCTCAAAACCCGACCAGTCAAAGACCAGCAGTTCGGCGTCATCAGCCGTTGCACTTCCAGCGGCCAGCGCGACGGCGCTGACGCTCAGCATTGTTGTCAGTTTTTTCATCGTGTTCTCCCCGGATGATCTGGCTTGGGCTTTTAGGGAGTGCGGGGCTGTTCAACAAGAAAATTCCACATCGGCACCTTTGGGGTCCCGACCATTCAATCCGGTGTTTGACATTTGCCACCAAGGCGCGAAATGTCACGTCGATTTGGCAGCGATCCGCGACAGAGAGGGGGCCGCAGAGTGATTGCATTCGCACGCGCCCGGCTGGCAGCGGTTCACTGGCTGGTGTTCTTTGCAGCCATCATCGCGGCCTGGGCTGCACTGATGGCGATGCAGGGGGCGCAGGCTGACGGGCTGTTTGCGCGGCTGGCCGCCATATGCCGCGTTGACGGGGCCGGGGCAGGATACCGCGTGATCTTTGCGATGTGGGCGCTGATGGCGGCGGCGATGATGGCCCCGACATTGATGCCCGCACTGGCGGTTCTGGATGATCTGTCGCGTGGGCGTGCGCGGATTTTCATTGAATTCTGCGCTGGCTACGGGGCGATCTGGCTGGGTTTTGCAGCCGTCGCCGCGGCGTTGCAACTGGCGCTGTCGGCAAGCGGCTGGATCGGGGCAGATGGCGCCAGCCTCAGCCCGTTGCTGACCGGTGGATTGCTGATCGTGGCCGGGGGCTATCAATTCTCGAACCTGAAAGCGGGCTGCGTATCCAAATGCCTGTCGCCAATGGCGTTTTTCATGAGCCATTGGAGTGACGCAAGCTGGAACGCCACCGCGATGGGCCTTCGACTGGGTGCTATCTGCCTTGGCTGTTGCTGGGCGCTGATGGCGCTGGCTTTCGTTGGTGGCACGATGAACCTGATCTGGATGGGCCTTGCCACGGTCCTGATGGTGTCTGAAAAACTGCCCCGGATGTCGCGCATGGTCGTGCGGCCCCTGGGCGTTGTTCTTATTGCGGCGGGGCTGGGTGTGCTCAGCACCGCGTTTTTCTGAAAGGGACCCGAATGGTCAAAACCCGCGAAAAAATCGCCTCGGACCGCATTCATGTTCAGCAGCGGATTGACGCCCGCATGGACCCGCGCCGCCGCCGCGAGGAACCGACCGACTGGGCCATCAAGGGAGAGTTGTTCCTGAACTGCTCATGCGAAGTGTTCTGCCCCTGCGTCGTCTCCTTGGGCAAGCACAAGCCGACCGAGGGGCATTGCCACGCCTGGATGGCCATCGCGATCGACGAAGGCCATTACGAGGGCGAGGATATGTCCGGCCTCAACATCGGCCTGATGGTCGAGATTCCGGGCCGGATGGCCGAGGGCGATTGGCGCGTTGCCGCCTACATCGACGAACGGGCCAGTCAGAAGGCCTATAACGGGTTGCTGAAAATCCTGTCCGGAACGGCAGGCGGCACCACGGGTCTGTTCACCAAGCTGGTCAGTACCATCATCGGCGCCGAACGCGCGCCCGTGCAGATTGAACGGGACGGGATGCGCCGCGCGATCACCGTGGGCCGCAAAATTCAGGGCGAGATTGAGATGGTCATGGGCGCAGATCGCGAAACGCCGGTGATCGTGAAAAACACGAAATACTGGATGGGCCCGGACGTGGTGGTGGCCAAGGGCACTAAGAGCCGCCTGCGCGATTATGGCCGGGTCTGGGACTTTGACGGCAAGTCGGGCGAGGTTTGCGCCATCGACTGGTCCGGGCCGGGCCGCTGATGCCCGGTGACCTGCTGGTCTGGCAGGCCGCGTCAGCCTATAAGTCGGCGGACTTCGGGGGTGAGTGTTGTCTTGGGCGCGGTTGAGGTACCGCACAGGGATGCCGCAACGACGTTGCCTTTGGGGACGCCGGACGGTGCGCGGGACGTGCTGGCCCCGCAAAAATCAGGATTTAGAGAAGGTTACGACCAATGTTCAATGCGCTTATTGTGGAAAAGAATGACGAGGGCAAGACCAACGCCTCGGTCCAGCAGATCGACCTGTCGCGCCTGCCTGAAGGCGAGGTGACGGTTGCGGTCGAGTATTCCACGGTCAACTACAAGGACGGGTTGTGCATTGGTCCCGGTGGCGGCCTGGTGCGGAATTATCCGCATGTTCCGGGCATCGACCTTGCCGGAACGGTCGAGGCCAGCGACGATGACCGCTACAGCCCCGGCGACAAGGTCGTCCTGACCGGCTGGCGCGTGGGCGAGGCGCATTGGGGCGGCTATGCGCAAAAAGCGCGGGTCAGGGCGGACTGGCTGGTGCCGCTGCCCGCTGGGCTGGATACAAGGCAGGCGATGGCCGTGGGCACCGCCGGGTTCACCGCGATGCTGGCGGTCATGGCGCTGGAAGATCACGGGCTGACGCCGGATCACGGTGAGGTTTTGGTGACCGGCGCGGCGGGCGGCGTCGGCTCGGTCGCGACGGCGATCCTGGCCAACCTTGGTTATCAGGTGGCAGGCGTCACCGGGCGGCCCGAGACGGCAGAGTATCTGACCGACCTTGGCGCTGCGAAGATCGTTGCCCGCGATGAAATCAACGAGGTCGTCAAGCGCCCGTTGGAGGCCGAAACCTGGGCAGGCTGCGTTGATGCGGTCGGGGGTGCAATGCTGGCGCGGGTGCTGGGGCAGATGAAATATGGCGCCTCGGTCGCCGCCGTGGGCCTGGCCGGGGGGGCGGCGCTGCCTGCAACGGTCATCCCGTTCCTGCTGCGCGGCGTGAACCTTTTGGGCATCGATTCAGTCATGCAACCCTATGACAACCGGGTCCGCGCCTGGAACCGGATTGCCGGGGATCTGCCGATGCACAAGTTGGAGGCGATGGTGGTACCGGCAACCCTGTCTGATCTGCTGCGTCTGGGCGACGAGATTCTGAAAGGACAGGTTCGGGGCCGGGTTGTTGTAGACGTCAACGCCTGACGCACGCCGCGTCGCGCTGATCCTGCATTCGGCAGGCCAAAATCCCATATTTTTTTGGCGGGCCTTTCAACGGTTTGCCAAAGAAAGTGTCGGTTTTGGCGGAATCCCGGCGTGTAAAGCCTATGTTACCGCAGGTTTTGTCCGTAGGTTGCGGCAAGGATACCTGTCGTAAGGGAGAACGCAATGGCAATCCGACCACCGATAACCGATCTGGATATCGAAACCGCAAGCAGTGGTTTCTATGAAGGATTTAGTAAGTTTGTAACAATTGGATCAAAGATACTGATCGGATTGCTGATAGTCTGGGCCGCCGTTTGGTCCGAAGCCGCAGGGGCTGCCCTGAATGGAATCCGCGCCTTTATCGACGCCAATACCGGCGCCTGGTACATGTATGCGATGGCGTTTTTCATCGTCGTATGCCTCGCACTTGCGCTGTGGCCATCAACGGGCCGCATCAAGCTGGGGCTGGCCGGTGACACGCCGGAATTTTCTAGCTTTTCGTGGTTCTCGATGATGTTCGGGGCCGGGATCGGCATCGGGATGCTGACCTATGCCACGGCGGAACCGATCTTTCACTTTGGCACCAACCCGGACGTGATCCGCGGTTTCCAGGAAGGCAGCACGGCTGAGAACGTGCGCTCGGCCTATCAATGGTCGTTCCTGCACTGGGGCTTTTCGGCCTGGGGCTGCTATGCCATCGTCGGCTTGACGCTGGCGTTCTTCAGCTATTCACGCGGGCTTCCGCTGACCATCCGGTCGGGTCTGACACCGCTGTTTGGGCGCGCACTGGAAGGACCGTTGGGTCATATCGTCGATATCGTTTCGGTCGTGGCCACCATCCTGGGTGTATCGGTGACCATCGGGTATGGCGTGTCGCAGTTCGCATCGGGTGTGTTCAACATCACCGGCGCGGGTTGGCTGATGAATGCCGATGGTGATCCGACCGTTGGGGCGATGCTTCTTGCGCTGGCGATCGTGATGGCCTGTTCGACGCTGTCGGCCCTGTCGGGCGTCGGCAAAGGCATCAAGTGGTTGTCCAACATCAACATGGGCCTCAGCTTTTTCCTGCTGGCATTCTTCCTGATCTTCGGGTCGACGCTGTTCGCACTGAAGGCGCTGTTTGTGGGCATATGGGATTATGTGATCGCATTGCCGGCAATGTCGCTGACGGTCTGGGCACCCGATGGAACGGGCGCAGAGAATGTCGTCAACGGTCTTGCCGGATGGCAGGGCGGCTGGACGATCTTCTACTGGGCCTGGTGGATCGCGTTTGCCCCCTTCGTGGGGCTGTTCCTGGCACGTATTTCACGCGGTCGTACCGTGCGCGAATATGTTCTGGGCGCAATGATCGTGCCTTCGGTCATGTGTTTCGTCTGGTTCGCCTTCGTTGGCGGCACGGCGATTGACCTGACCCTGTCAGGCGGGGCCGAGGATAAGATCACCGGCGTCGGCATTTCCAGCCAGCTGTTCGCGACGATCAACTACATGCTGTCGCCTGCGCTGGCGACGATCATGTCGCTTATCATCGTGGTGCTGCTGCTGACGTATCTTGTGACGTCGGCGGACTCGGCCGTGTTGATCATCAACACGATCGCGGCAGCCGGTGACGAAAGCCAGAAAGCGAAAGTGCATATCATCGTCTGGGGTGCAATCCTGACGGCGGTGATCGGCGTGTTGCTGGTGGCCGGCGGATTGGGCGCGATCAACACGGCGATGATCATTGGCGCGCTGCCATTCTCGGCGGTGATGGTGCTGATGGCCATATCACTGGTCAAGGCCCTGGTGCGGGACGGCATGCGCCAGAAATCGGGCAGCACGGCACAAACACCTGCTGAGTAAGCCCAGCCGACAAGAATCTGGCGGCCCCGTGCAGCGATGCGCGGGGCCGCTGGCGTTTCGCAACAAAGAAAATTGCGCGCCTTCGGCGCATTCGATCCCGGATTGGCGCGCGCTGCCAGGGCTTGCCCGGGTTTCGAAGCGCGCGTGATCGGCCAAGGATGCCCATTTGCTGGGGAGGTGGTTGACGGGGCAGTCTGCCCGTTAACGCACCTGGTCGAGGGTGATGTGGCGATTCCCCGTCGCCTCAAGACCGCTCGGGTGCCCTCGGGCCTTGACCCGCCGCGGAATCACCGCTTTGTCGTCTGAATGGAACTAGATCTTGAATTCGTTCGGGCACAGTTTCCTGCCTTTCAGGAACCAACGCTGGCGGGGCAGGCGTTTTTTGACAATGCGGGTGGGTCATTTGCCTGTCGGCAGGTCATCGACCGGCTGACGCGGTTTTATACGCAGCGCAAGGTTCAGCCCGGTGCGCCTTACGCGGCCGCGCGGGCAGGTGCGGCCGAGATGGTCGAGGCGCGAACACGGCTGGCTGAGATGTTGGGTGTTGACGGGCAGGAGGTGGTCTTTGGCCCCTCGACCAGTCAAAACACCTATGTCATGGCGCAGGCGTTTCGGATGGCGGCGCGGCCCGGCGATGCGATCATCGTGACCAATCAGGATCACGAGGCGAACTCGGGCGTCTGGCGGCGCCTGGCGGATGACGGAATCGAGCTGCGCGAATGGCGCATGGACCCGGCGACGGGGCAGCTGCGCATTCCCGATCTGGAGGCGTTGCTGGACGACAAGGTGCGGCTGGTCTGTTTCCCGCATTGCTCGAACGTTATCGGGCAGATCAATGATGTTGCGGCGATTGTCCGGGTCATTCACGCGGCTGGCGCGGCGGCCTGTGTGGACGGGGTCTCCTATGTTCCGCACGGGTTTCCTGACGTTGGTGCGCTTGGCGCGGATATCTACCTGTTTTCGGCCTATAAGACTTATGGTCCGCATCAGGGGATCATGGTTGTGCGCCGCACTTTGGGAGAGGCGCTGCCAAATCAGGCGCATTATTTTGACGGCGACGTTGTGGCCAATCGGTTTGCGCCTTGCGGGCCGGACCACGCGCAGGTCGCGGCCTGTGCCGGGATGGCGGATTTCGTCGATGCCCTTCACGCGCATCATTTTGGCGGCGACGCGGCGGTGAAATCGCGCGCGGCAGCGGTACATGATCTGATGCGCAGGCAGGAGGGGCGCCTGCTGCAGCCACTGCTGGATCACCTGTCGGCGAAGAACTCGGTCCGGTTGATTGGGCCGGATCAGGCCGAGAAGCGTGCGCCAACGGTTGCTGTGGAGCTGTCGGTCCCTTGCGCGCCAGTCGCGGCAGAACTGGCCGGGTTGGGCATCAATTGCGATGGTGGTGACTTTTACGCCGGGCGGGCGCTGGCGGGTGTTGGCGTCGACCCGGATCGCGGCGTGTTGCGGATGTCGTTCGTGCATTACACCTCGGAATCGGACATTTCGCGCCTGATTGACGGGCTGGACTGCGTTCTGGGCTGAACCGGGGCTTCCCCTGTGGCGCGCGCCATTGTATCCCTTCGCAAAACAATCTTGTCCAACGTCCGGAGCCATTCGTCATGATTTCTGCCAAGTCCCTGATCCTGTCCGCTGCCCTGACCCTGACTGCGGGGGCGGCCAGCGCGCTGACCTGCGGCAACACCGGTGCGGGCTACGAACAATGGAAACGGGATTTCGCCTGGGAGGCGGCCCAGAAAGGCGTGACCGCGCGCGGGTTGGCCGCGCTGAAGGCGACGAAATATGCCACGCGGACCATTGCGGCGGACCGTGGCCAGAAAAGCTTTAAGTACTCGCTGAGCAAGTTCATGCAGGTGCGCGGCGCTGAAACCATCATCGCGCAGGGCAAGCGCCGGTTGAAGAAGAACCCCGGCCTTTATGCCAATCTTGAGGCGCAATATGGCGTTCCGGCGGGCGTGCTGATTGCGATCCACGGGATGGAAACCGGCTTTGGCGGCTTCATGGGCGACAGCTCGGTCGTGGCGGCGATTTCGACGCTGGCCTACGATTGCCGCCGCTCGGAATTCTTCCAGCCGCACGCCTTGGCCGCGTTGAAGCTGGTGGATCAGGGCGTCATCACCGGCAACACCAAGGGCGCCAAACATGGAGAGCTTGGCCACACCCAATTCCTGCCCGGCAACGCGCTGCGCTATGGCGTGGATGGCAATGGCGATGGGCGGGTTGATCTGTACAACCTGAACGATGCGCTGGCGACCACGGCGAATTATCTGCGCGGCAAGGGCTGGCGCACCGGCCAGGGCTATCAGGAAGGGCAGCCGAACTTTGCCGTGATCAAGGAATGGAACGCGGCGACAGTCTATCAGCAGGCGATTGCCATCATGGGCGCGCGCATCGACGGCTGAAGGTGGGTGGTGAGCGTCGCTCCGCACCTGCAAACACCTGCTGCCAGATGGGGTCGGCCCTGAATATTTCGATACAGCGGGTGACGGCATTTGCGCGTTATGTTGCGAAGATCGATTAGTTCCGCTCCAAAATCGCGCAGTGGGTTCAATCCATCATCCCCTCAGGCGCTACCATCCCGCGAATTCGCAGGCAGATCCCACCAATCGCCGATGATCCGGTCGTATTCGACGGGCGTTACAGGCCCGTAGCCGCTGATGTGGACGGCGGACATTTCGTTCAGGACCGCCTGACCATCGGCCATCAGAAAATCGACGCGGATATAGTCGAAACCGGCACCGACCTGGCGCGCGATCCGGCAGAGGTCGTCCCAGCGCTGCGGTACGGGCGGGGCGACCTCCATCGGTGGTTTGTGAATTGCGAAGGGCAGAACCTGCCAGTTCTCGTCAAACACGCCGACATGGGTAAGTTCGTCACCGGCTTCGGTAAAGGTAACGAAACGGATTTCATCGTGGAACAGATGGAATTTGACCTCGGCCGGGCGCCCGCCTTGCGGGCCGTGCAGCAAAGGCTCGACCAGGATGGCGCGTTTGGCGGGCCAATAGAATTGCTCGTTCAGGGCCAGCGCGGTTCCAAAGCTGCGGTCCAGCCAGTACCTTAGGGTTTTTTGAAGGGCCGAGATGTCTCGGGGTTCACCCGCATATAGTGGCATGCGCCAACCCGAACCATGCGCGGGTTTCAGGATGACATCGTCGGGCAGGGCGGCGATGTCGATCTGGTCCGCAGTCGTGGCGACCTGCAGAAACGGCGGCACGACCCAATGATCGGACGGCTGCAACCGGGACCGTGCAAATTCGCGCGTTGCCACCTTGTCTGAGATTACCGGCAGAAGCGGGTTTTTGTCATGCAGCTTGCGCCACTGCATCTTTTCATTCCAGGTCCGCGGCGCATTCAGGTTTAAGGGATAGCCGTGAACCTTTTGAAAACGTTTGTGTATCTCCGGCGCGCCTTTGAAGGCGCTTATCCGTGCGCGCAACTTGCGCAATTGATCTTTGATGCGCCGGTCAAAGCGGGTGCGGTTCGGGTTTGCCATTTCGTTGATCTGCCTGGCTTGTGTTTGCTTGTGATGGCAGGCCGCAAGGCGCAACTCAAGCCAACAGCGTGGGTTGCAACCGAATGCTGGTGCATGCCGCTCCTAGAGTTTTGCGATTGTCACCAGACAGGATTGCGCCGCTGACCCCTGTGACAGGGTTGAGGTTGGCATGTCTGACGTCAGCGCGTTTGGGTTCCCGGCGGCGTCCATGCCTGCGCCGCCCTGAAACCACGGGCCGGTTGCCATGCAGACCACGCCACCGCGACAGCCCTGCGTCAATCGCACGACGGCCTTACAGCCCCCCCGGGGTGAGGAGACCTGGACCTGATCACCGTCCTGCAACCCTGCGGCGCTTGCATCATCGGCGTTCATCACCACCTCGGCCGGTCGGGCCAGACCTGTCTGTGCCAATTGGCTGTGCAGGTATTCCAGGGGTTGAGGCGTCAGAAGTGCATAAGTTCCCGCCGCCGCATCACCGGGCCATTCGCCGCGCGCGGACCACGCCGGATGGGGCGGCACATCCGGCAGCCCATAGGACGCGATGCGTTCGCAATAAAGCTCGATCTTGCCGGAGGGCGTGTTCAGCGGGTGGCGCGACGGGGCATTGCGATATTGCGCCAGCAGGATTTCGGGGTGATCCGGGCGTGGAACAGACCAGACGTTCATGGCGCGCAAGGTATCAAAATCAGGCGCATCAATGCCCAAACGTTCGGCGGCATCGCAGCTTTGCGCCCACATGGTTTGTAACCAAGCGTCTTCGTCCAGCCCTTGCGTATAGGCGTAATCGTGGCCCAGCCGCTGGGCAAGACCCGTAAAGATCGCGAAATCCGATCTTGCCTGGCCGACGGGGGCGATCAGTTGGGGCATGAAAAAGACATGCGGATCGCGCGAGGTGCCGCCGATGTCGTTACGCTCAACACTGGTGGTTGCTGGCAGAACGATGTCCGCGCGCCGGGCGGTTGCGGTCCAGAATTGCTCATTAACGATAATGGTTTCGGGGCGCTGCCAGAGCCGTTCCAGACGGAACAGATCCTGCGCATGGTGAAACGGGTTGCCGCCCGCCCAATGGATCAGTTTCGCTTCGGGCAGCTGCACCATTTCCCCATTGAACGGGATCTGGGTGTTGGGATGTTCCAGCATATCGGCCAGCCGAGCGACCGGGATCGCGGTGCCGTTTGCATTGCCCAGCCCCGGCAATTGCGGCACCAGCCCTTTGGTTGCCCCATGTCCCACTGCATTCAAAGAGCCATAGCCGAAGCCGAAGCCACCGCCGGGCAGGCCGATCTGGCCCAACACGCAGGCGAGTGCGATCAGTGACCAATACGTCATCTCGCCATGTTGCGCGCGTTGTAGCGACCATGTCGCAGTCAGCATCACCCGGCCCTGGGCAATCCGGTCTGCCAGTGCCTGAAGCTGCTTTAGCGGTACATCGGCCAGCGCGGCGGCCCATTCGAGTGTCTTTGGCTGCCCGTCATTGCGCCCATCGAGATAGTCCAGCAACCGGTCCGCACCGGTGCAATAACGCCCCAGAAACCCCAGATCGGCGCGTCCGCGTGCGACCATCGCCTGGGTCAGCGCCAGAATGATCGCCGTGTCCGCGCCGGGGCGTGTTGCGATCCAGTCAGCCTCGCTGCCATCGGGGATGTCATCGCTGCTGGGGCTGACCACCACGAACCGGGTGCCATTCCGGGCCGCGCGGCGCACGTGATCGGGCATGTGGTGATGCCCGGCCCCGCCCGAGGTGACATGCCAGTTCTTCGGGTTCAGCCCGCCGAATGCGACGAAAGTATTTGTGTTTTCGCAGATCGACTCCCAACTTGTGGCCGCGCCGCTGACAGCCTCGGCACTGCCCAGGACATGTTGCAGAATGATCTGTGCGGCCCCCCAGCTGTAATTGCCGGTCTGGTCGGTAAAACCGCCCACGGCCCCATAGAACCGTCGGATCTGTGACCGTGCGTGGTGAAACCGGCCCGCACTTGACCAGCCGTAAGACCCCGCGAAAAGCGCGGTGTGACAATAAGTGTCGCGCACGCGCGCGATTTCTGCAGCAACCAGATCGAGCGCGGTATCCCAGGACACGGGCACCATTGGTTCAACCCCGCGGCCCGATCCGCCCGCACGGTGGCGGTGCGTCAGCCAGCTTTCGCGCACATGGGGCTGCCGGACCCGGGTGTCGGAATACACCAGCTCGGGGATCGCACCGATCATTCTGGCGTCTGCGCCACTGTTGGCCCAGGGCCGGGTCCGAAGCAGAACGCCGTCTTTAACCTCGGCCTCGAACGCGCCCCAGTGGGTCAGACTGACGGGGCGTTTGGGCATTGGTTCAGCTTTCCCCGCGCTTGCGCTTACGCTCGGTTATGGTTTCA
>Ga0209578_10002083_pt1 | contig 17154 bp, 11 predicted proteins | sample tdAd472_FD_187127 | JGI IMG/M metagenome (GOLD analysis project Ga0209578, IMG submission 187127) | Marine sediment microbial communities from the Atlantic coast under amendment with organic carbon and nitrate - tdAd47.2 (SPAdes)... | ecosystem: Environmental > Aquatic > Marine > Coastal >...
GCAGTGCTGTCGCACCGGACGCTTTGACAGCTCGGGCCGTCTCCATCAGTTGCTCTTCGCTTTCGACGGAGCACGGACCGGCGATGACTCCGATGTTCGGTCCGCCAGCTGCGAACAATCCCATCTCAACAATCGTCGGTTCGGGTTTCGTCTCGCGACTCGCCACCTTGTAGGGGGCCAGAATCGGGACCACCTGATCGACTTCCTCGCACGCTTCCAGAGTTTCTTTTTCGTCGTCGCGTTTATCGCCAATTGCGGCGATGACGGTCCGTTCGGTACCGACGATGACGTGCGCTTTCAGACCGAGGTCTTCGACGCGGCGCGTCATGCGGTCGATCATTTCCTGAGTGGCCTGCGGTTTCAGAACGACGATCATGGGGAACTCCAGTTGGAAGCTGTTGAGGATGCACAGAACGTTATACGCCAGTCCGTCGCACAGCGAACCCCGACTTCTTCGTTCGAGGACGCGGAACGGCGGTTAACATCAGAACGACGCCGCAACACCTCTGCCCCGATTTCCGTTTGTCGGCTGTCGTTTGAGTGTCGCGATCAAACCACCGAGACTTCCGGAATCATCGTCGCGCGAGGAAACGCGACACGCCAGATTCGCTGACTGTTCGGAGCCGTCCCGTGAAACCGATTTCGATTCTGTCCGCCGTTGCTGCCCTGCTGGGGACGCTGGCCTTCCTGTCCGTCGCGCAGCAGAAGTCCGTCGCTGACCAGACGAAGGCACCGATCACGCCCGTTGCTGGAATGGGAATCATGGTCGGCGGTGTGACCTCCGACAGTGCTCTGGTGCAGCTTCGCCTGACGGAGACCGACCATCTCCGCGATGGCGACGTTCCGGGCGCCGAAGGCAAGGTTCGATTCTATCTGTATCCCGATCCCGCTCAGTGGATTGACGAGGCAGGACATCCGCGAGAGGCCATCGGCCAGCAATCAACAATCTCAACGGTTGCGGCACCAGAGAACGATTTCATCGCGCGAGTGCGATTTAAGAATCTGAGACCCGGCACGCGCTACATCTGCACAACGCGAATCAGTGGACTGCCTCGCCCTGAACTCGTGGAAGGCAACGTCGCGCCGGCGCCACGATCCGGCCCGGTCGCTCAGTTCCGAACCCTTCCCGGCGAAGACTCCGCTGCGGCGACTAAGTTCGTCGTCGTCACGGGAATGAATTACGCGAAGTTTCACGGCGATGGCCGGATCGACCGCAAGATTCACCTTCTGCACAACAATACGGAACTGCCGAGGCCGTACGAGGGGCCGGACAAGCCGCTTGGCTATCCGGGGCTGGCTTCGATTCTGCGACTGCAGCCGGACTTCTTTGTCGGCACGGGCGACAACGTCTACTACGACACGCCGAAAGAGCCGCGCGCGGAAACGGTCGAGCAGATGCGGCAGAAATGGCACGAGCAGTTCGTCCAGCCGCGGTACCGCGACCTGTTCGCGAAAGTGCCAACCTACTGGGAGATCGACGATCACGACTACAGGATCGACGACGGCGACAACTCGGGCGATTACAGGCCGACGGTCGAAGAAGGCCGCCAGCTGATGCTCGAACAGCTTCCCTATGGCGAAATGAACCAGAAGAGCGTCAAGACCTACCGCACTCACCGAGTGAATCGCGACCTGCAAATCTGGCTGACTGAAAATCGCTGGTACCGCAGCCCCAACGAAATGCCCGACGGACCGGACAAGTCAATCTGGGGAGCTGAGCAGAAAGCCTGGCTCAAACAGACGCTGGCCGAGAGTAACGCGAAATTCAAAATCCTCATCTCACCGACGCCGATGATCGGCCCGGACGACGCGCGGAAGATTGACAATCACTGTGACATCAACGGTTTCCAGCACGAACGCGACGAGTTCTTTGCCTGGTTGAAAGAGACCGGCCTCGACAGGCAGCACTTCTACATCGTTTGCGGCGATCGGCACTGGCAGTACCACGCGATCGATCCGCGCGGCATTGAAGAGTTTTCGTGCGGAGCCCTCGTCGATGCGAACTCGCGACTGGGCCGCAAAGCTGGCGACCCGGAATCGACCGACCCGAACGCCGAGATCAAACAGCCCTACCTGCAGAACCCACGCTCCGGCGGCTTCCTGCTGATCTCAGTTTCGCCGCTCAACAGCGATGCCGATTCCGTGCTCAAGTTCGAGTGGCACGACGAGCACGGAGCCCTCCTGCACAGCACGGTGAAAGAGTAGGTCGGACTACAGAATCCTCACACAAAGGCACGAAGGCACAAAGAGGTTGTCTTATGCCGCAGAAGGCTTCGTGCCTTTGTGTCTTTGTGTGAGAATCGTTGCGTTCACGAAACTCGCTACTGGCCGGTGCGTTCGACCACGAAGCGGAAGCCGACTTCGCTCGATCGAAATTCGCGGTCGACGACGCGGCGCGACGAGAGAGCCGCCGCTTCAACCGGACTGCCCCAGCTCGCTCCGCGGACAACGCCTTCGTTTGCCGGTGACGAACTGTCAACCCATTCATAAACGTTGCCGACCATGTCTCGCAGTCCCCAGGCGTTGGGAGCCTTCCGCCCAACCGGCTGCGCGGCGGAGTTCGAATTCGCGTTGAACCACGCCGACTCGGCCAGGCGGAACTCGTCAACGTATGTCGAACGGGCGACCGACTGGCCGGCGCGAGCGGCATGTTCCCACTGGTCTTCGGACGGAAGAGTGACGCGCCAGCCGTTCGGCAGAAGCTCCTCGCGACGGAGCTGTTCCGTGAGACGATCACAGAAACGACGAGCCTCCTCGTACCCGGCAAAGTAGATCGGAACTCCGTCCGCGGAATTTCCAATCGCGTCGACTTCAATCGAGCGTCTCGAATGCAGCTCTTCCAGCGTCTGACCGGCGACATCTGTAAACAGCGCCTGCGTGACCTCCGTCTCCAGCATCCAGAAGCCTCTGCCGTGCGATGTCGAACTGCCGTCGACAGAAGACTTGTTGAGAGTCGGGATCCAGCGCAGCGCAACATCGCCAGAACGAGTCTGCAAGACGGTACGCTGGCCAGCCGACTGGCCACCGAAGCTCAGGTTGCGAGCCCACTCGCGAGCCACTGCCTGATCGCCCTGATCAATGGCTTCAAGTCGAGCCAGTGCCGCCTCAAACTCGTCCGCTTGAGCCGTCAGTTCGCTGATTCGCAGCCTGAGTTCCTGCGGTTCGTCAGCAGCCGGCTTCAATCCCTGCACGGTTGTCAGATGTTCGTATCGCTTTTCCAGAGCGGCAATCTGCTGCTGCAGGCCGTTGTGAACTTCAGCCTCAATCTCGCTCAGACTCCGAACCGCCGCGACGAGCGTTGCCCGGAGTTTCGGAAGTTGTTCGTCGACGGCACGAACCGTCGAGCTGTCGTCTGAAAACTTCTGCAGCAGCGCTGACCGTTGTTGTTCGATCTCGACCAGTCGCCGCTCAGCTTCGCGAACCAGCAACTCGGCACGTTGCCGATCCTGCCCGGACAGTCCAGCAATCTGTGACGCGAGTTCCTTCTGCTGCCGCGCGAGTTCGATCGCCGTTTCAATTTCGCTGCCGCCAAACCGCTTCCACAGGTCGAGTTCCCGTCGCAGAGTTTCTGAACGCGCGGCAGCATCGCGGGCAGTGCGTTCGGCAGTGGTCAGTTTGCGGTCGAGGTCGGCAAGCTGCTGTTCGAGAGTGGTGCGGGCGATCTCCTGCTCGCGCTGCTGCCGACCGAGGCCAGCGATTTCTGACCGCAGCCGATCCAGCTCATCGCGCGCCTGACGCAGGCTGCGGTCACTGTCCTCAAGTTCTGCCGTGAGCGACTTTCGGGCAGCGGCGATGTCAGCGAGTTTCGCATCGAGCTGCCGGCTCGTTTCCTGTGTCGATTTCAACTCGAGCTGCGCCGCCGCGCGAGCGGCTTCGAGTTTCTCATTCAGAACCGCGAACTGATCGCGTTCGATCGTGACAGTGTCGAACTGCCTGGCCGCCTGTTCGCGCTGCTGTGCCAGTCGGTCAGCGAGTTCCGGATTGGCCAGTTCGCGGGCGACACGTTCGTCGAGCGTTTCGTTGCTCCTCAGCCAGTTTCGCAACTGCTGGCGTGCTTCACTGAAGAGTTCGGAAGACCGCGTCCAGTCGCCATCGTGCCAGGCACTGGCTGCCTCGGTGGCCGCTGTCTCAAGTGCCAGGAACCCGTCCATCGACCGCAAACGCTCCGCGATGCCCACCTGAAGATCGGCGAATCGAGACCGGGCGCGGGCAGCGGCGGCGGCTTCCGCATTGTCTCGAACCAGTGCGGCAAGATCGCGTTCAAGAGTCTGCAGCAGTGCCCACGCGTCCGCCGTCTGGCCGGAGTCGAGCTGCTGACCGCTGCGTCGAAACCGGGCTTCGAGAACTGTCAGTCGCTCTGAGATAAACCGGGAGTCGCGAACCCACGAGATGCTGCCCAGCAACTGGGCGATCGCCTGCCGCACCGGCACCGCGCGGTCAACGTTGTGGCCCGTTTCAACTGCAGTGGAAAGTTCACGGAGCAAGTCAGGCAGCAGCTCGGCCGCCTTGAAATCGTTGCCGACCTCGAGATGTTCCGCTCGTGTTTCACGAAGTTTCTCGACCCGCTGCAGCGCCGCCGCCACAGCCGGATGCTCGCGAGACTGCAGTGCCATGGCCTGCGTTTCCAGCCACGCCAGCTCCTGGCGTCGCGCCGTGTCCGGCGAATTTCCGAAAGCTGCCCACGCAAACATTCCGACTGCAAGAGCGAGCGACGTCCCAAGGCACACCGCGGCGACAGCGCCCCGCCGGCGCCGGCTTTGACGGCGATCATCGAGCCATCGAGAGAGATTGTCCGCAACGTCGCTGGCGGACTGGAATTGCTGTTCCGCCACGCCGCCATGTGCTCCCGGCAGTCGCAGTACGTTCGCGATGATCGTCGACACTGCTGCGGGAACGCGGGCCTGCTCCAGCTCGACGCGCCCGGCCGCTTGCCGTCGTCCATCGACGAACTGCTTTTCGTTCGTCAGCGTTGCCGCTCGGCGCCCGGTGAAAAGCTCAAACACGATGGCGGCAGCAGCTTGCAGATCGGACTGGCCATCAACGTCGTGAACATCGCGATTGGGCGATCGACGCAGCAGCCGATTTTGCGGTTTCGATCTGTCGAGTGCGGCGCGCACCCGACTGCCCGTCTCCAGCGGTCTCGACTGGCCAAATCCCAGGAAGCGAACGCGTCCGATTTCGTCGATCAGAACGTGCTCAGCCGACAGGCCGCCGTGCTGCAGATTGCTGGCGTGCAGCGTCTCGACAGCCGAGAACAGCTTTCTCGCGACTTCCACTCGCGCGGTCAGATCCAGTGTCTGGGCGGCTTCGAGCAGCGGCTGGCCGTCGATTCTTTCCAGCACGAGAAACGGCTGCATTTCTTCGCCGGCAACACTCGTTACATAGCGGGGCACCAGCTGACTCGGCAGAAATTCAGCGGACAGAACCCGGCGCTCACGACGAAAGGCAGCCAGAGCGAGGCGGTCGTCGGGGTCGATCAGCACTTTGAGGACGAGTGCCCGATCGGAACGCGACTCGCGTGCCTCGAAGATCATCGACCGCCGCGTGACCGCCAGTTCGCCCGAAATCTCCAGGCCGGCCCGCCCGATTGCCTGACGCGTCCCGTCCCAGAGCAGGTCATCGATCGCCTGTAGCGGATCTCCTGCGGAGGCCGATCGCGTGGCAGCTGACGGCGTGACCGCAGTTGAAGAGTCATGTCGGCGGCGGTGGTTCATTTCGGCATCCCTGTCTGGTTCGCGGGACAGTTCGAGCACCCGCGAGGTCGTGTCGGCGTGCACGCTGGTCAGTCGGCAACGCAACGCAATGGAATGCGAAACCGGACATTGACGTCGCCCGTGTCTGAAGAGTTCCCGCAGTCTGGCGCACGATCGAGCCGCACGCGAGACGACGAAAAGACCCGGCCAGCCGGAATCGACAGCCGAGCAATCCTGGCCCGGCCACGAATCTCCAGCACCGTTCCGATCTCTGCATCCGTTCCAGATCAATGCAAAGATGACGACCGGGGCAGGACCATCACTCAGTGTTGTCTCTCCTGGTCGCTTCTTTGAGCGGCTTCGACGGGGCGGCGAGCGTTGAGATTCCTGGAAAACTGGAATCACACAACAGACCTACCGATCCGGACCGTGGCGCCAGGTTCTGTACTGTGTCCAGCCGCGGCTGCTGTGCTGTCCGGGCCAGGCGGACGACTGAGGCCAGCGGCCCTGTTCGGGATCGACAGTCTCGCCGGAGAAGTGGAACAGGTGATCGGCTGAGGTCCATTCGCCCTCGTACCACTCGTCCTCGTAACTCGCCAGGCCGAACAGCTCCATGACAAAACGGAAGCCGCGCATCACAACGGCGAAAGCCACAAGCATTGTCAGGCCCGCGACGAGCAGCATGGGGCCGGAGCCAAAGATCGGCTCGAACTGTCGCCACATGGGCTTCCAGAACAGCACGGTTACCAGAGCGGCCAGGCTGAGATACGGGCCGAACGGCAGTTCCCGCTGACGTCGGAATAGCCACGTTGCCGCGACGACGGTCAGGGCCATCATTGGCGCCAGAAAGAAGACGATCAGCGTCGCCTGCCAGCCCAGAAAGCTGCCGATCAGGGCCATCAGAATGACGTCGCCAAAGCCCATCGCTTCGCGATTGAGTGTCCAGAATCCGATCAGCCGAACCAGCCAGACGATCCCGCCGCCGATGATCAGTCCGGCCAGACTGACCGCGAGTCCGTGCAGGTGCGGCGAGCCGGTGACCCATTGCGGAATCGTGTTTTCGAGAATCAGCCAGTCGAGCGAGTCGGGGAGGAGAAACTTCAACTCGCGACCGACCCGCAGCTCCTGATGAAACACCGGCGTCAAATAGAGGACGGGAACGAGCGCCGCTCCGAGCACACCGACCAGCATCGCGGGCAGTGTCGAACCGTCGGGAATGATCCGCAGGTCGATATCGATAAAGCTCGCGACGAACAGAGCCTCAACCAGCACGAGGTGATAGAAGAACTGCCAGTGCAGGATGGCTCGCGGCGTCAGACACCAGTCGGGCAGCCACGACGCAGCAACCGCCGACGTGACCGGGCCATGCAGCCCGTGCACCATGCTGTCGCTGAGCGTCGCGTGATAACTGTCCGGAATGTGCATCCAGTAAAGCAGCACCCACAACAGCCCGTTCGCGAACTCAAGCAACGGATAGCGGACCGAGATCGAGCCGCGGCAGTGGTAGCAGCGTCCCCGCAGCATCAGCCAGCCGAGCACCGGCACGTTGAACCACATTGGAATCCCGTTGCCGCACTTCGGGCAGCGCGACTTCGGCGACACGATCGCGTGCAGCGAATCGAGCAGCCGGTCCTTCGTCGGGATCCGGTAAATGCAGACGTTGAGAAAGCTGCCGACGACCGTGCCCACAATGAAGAGGTACACCAGGCAGACGATCATCGGGTACCCGAACGCGGTCAGCACGGCTGCGTCTCCGCGATGTTGAGCTGATCGGCCAGGCGTTCAAGGATGTACTCGGCCAGCCGTTCGAGCGTCGGCGGTTCCGCATCGCCCGGCAGTGGCTCGTCAGTCGTCACGATCAGCGACGCGGTCTCGCGGTACAGCGGTTCTCGAACAGCGAGCAGCTCTTCGATCTCAGCCAGCCCGCCGGAAGACGTCAGATTCGGACGCCGTTCGGTCGTAGTCTCGTCCCCGTGCAGCCGTCGATCGATCGTTTCCGCCGAGGCCTTCAACCAGACGACCGGTCCCGCCGCGACAAAATCGCGCCGCGTATCGCGGTTGAGAATCGCTCCACCGCCCGCTGCCAGCACGAGGTTTTCCTGCTTGAGCAAATCGGCGATGACTTCGCGCTCAAGCTGCCGGAACGTCTCCTCGCCACCTTCCTCGAAGATCTCGCGAATCGAGCACTCAGCGGCACCTTCGATCTCGACGTCCGCGTCGACCGGCACCCAGCCGAGTCGCGCGGCCAGCGGTTCAGCCAGCGACGTCTTTCCAGTGCCTCGGTAGCCAATCAGCGTCAGAATCATCGCAGCAGGTCCGGTAGCTCGGCGTGAGAATCAGGGTCGCGGATCGTACCGCCGAACTCCGGCAGCAACGAATGCCTGTTTCGCAGCGGATTACTTCTTCTCAGGCTTGAGCATCAGGAATCCTCGCCACGCATACGAGGCCCCGCTGTAAACCGTGATGACGACCGTCGCCCACAGCAGCACATCGCGGCCCAGCAGCATCCAGTCCTCGCGGAACTTCGGGCTCAGCGTCAGTAACGCGACCGTCACGGCGACGCACTGCAGAGCCATCTTGATCTTGCCGATCCAGACCGCTGAAAAATCCTTGCCAGCCTGTTCGAGAAAGGACCGCAGCCCGGTCACGAACATTTCGCGTCCGACGACGGCGGTCACCATCCACGCGTTAACGCCGGATTGTTCAGGCCGCTGCAGCAGAAAGATGAACGATCCGCAAACGATGATCTTGTCGACAAACGGGTCGAGGATTCGCCCGAGCGTCGTGACCTGCCCGTATTTCCGAGCGATCCAGCCGTCGATCGCGTCCGTCGCCGCCGCCACGGCAAACAGAATGGCGGCGGTGATCCAGAAGCCCTCGTAACTGATCAGTCCGAACAGAATGAAAGCCAGCACCAGGCGGCTGAGCGTGATCAGGTTCGGCAGATTCAGCGAGCGGCGATCGATCGGCGCCGGCTGAGGCGGCAGGCTCGACGGCGAATTCTGGACCTCGGAAGACGACATGCGACGGCAGTTTTCGATGAAGAGTGCTGCGAATTCAGTGGGGAAAACGCCGAGTGTCGCAGATTGACGCGATCAATCAACGCTCGCGTGGACCGAACTCGCATCACTTCTTCGGATAGCCGTACCGGACCGGCAACGCATGTCCGAGGGTGTCGCCGTTTGGTTTGAATCCGTCGCCATCGACATCGACATACACCGGGTTGATGAACGCCGCTGGCTGATGCACGCCCCATCTTGGACCATGCACCTTGCCCAGCGTCGAGTTCTCGCCGCCGACAGCCACGATCAGGTGAGCGTCCTTGTCGAGCTTCAATCGCAGCGTCTCGTCAAACCGGACAACGCCCGATTTGAATTTGTCCGGGTGAGTCGCCTTGCGGAAGTGCAGCGGCTCGTGAATCTGCCCATTGACCAGCACGAACAGTCGATCGACGTCGAGCCAGTTCGGACACTGCACGGTGACGTCGATCTCAACCTGCCCGGACGGAGCGTCCAGATCCTGCCCGGCAAAGACCGATGCCGCTTTGCCGGCCTCGCGCATCGTCACGTCAAGAAACGGACCGTTCGACATGAACAGCGCGCCGGCTTCGGCGGCGCGGACGACATCCAGCGGTTTGATCTTTGACGGATCATCGGTCGGCGACTTAATCCAGTTCCGGATCCAGCCGGACTCGTGATAGTTGTAATGCGCGTCAGTGTTGACAACGCCGACGAACCGTCGCCCCTGATTCAGAAACTGCAGCCAGTTGAAGATGCGATTGTTGCTTTTGTACGAGCCGCGTTCGTCGACCGGCCTGAGCTGCAGGATCTCCGGGATCGGGTGAATCTCGATGACGTCGATGTGCGGGAGGATGCGAGCGTGCCCCTCGTCGGCAATCCCGTCGCCGTTCTTATCACGAAACAGCCAGCCCATATCGGGATGGTTGATCTGGACCAGCTTCTCACTGCGGTTATCCCACAGCGCGAGTCGCTCGACCTGCCGTTCGATATCAGTATCCGTGACCGGCCCGCCGCCGTCCTGCTGATGCGGACGGTGGACCATTGGAAACGCGTTCTGGTGGTTCAGCGGCAGCGGACTGCCGGTCAGCTCCATGCCGCTGCACGAGCTGATGAACTGCCCGATCTGCAGCCGATCAATGTGCGGCTGGTAAGTGTCGACGCGGTTGTGCTCGGTGCAGGGAGCGAACTCGACGTGATCACAAACGAGGTTCAGCACGCGGCCGAGCTGGCTGCCGGTGTTGTCTCCGGACGGCGAACTGTGACTGTGAAAATCGCTGCTGATCCAGCCGGTCGAATCGACAACGTGCTTGAGCTTGCCGGTCAGCGACGTCGTCTTGCCGGGCTGAACGGTGATCTCAGTGAAGATCGCGTCGAACTCCGGACCGTGACTGATCACGACGTCAAACTGCCCCGGAGGCAGCGTCTGCATCAGCTTGCCGTGCGCCGCGTAGCAGAGTCCGTTCGTCGCGAACGACGCTGTCTCGGGGCCGTACCACGGTTGAGCGGTACCTTCCTTCGCGAGGAACTCGATCTTGCACGGAATCGGTTTGCCGTCGCCGTCGGTGATTCGTGCGTCAACAGTGCCCGGCTGCCAGCGGTCGCAGATCATCGGCAGCTTCTGCAGCCGCGACTTCGCTCCAACTTTCACTGTCGGAGCACCGTTCGACGGAGTGATGTCGACGCCGAGTGCTTCGAGTTTGACGCTGTACTTGCCGACCGGCAGCTTTGCTCGTGCGAGGCCGTCGTCTCCGGTCAGGACCATGCCCCAGCGTTCGTCGCCACGATGCACAATGACACGAGCGTCGCGAATCGGACGCTTCAGGCCATCGAGCGCGAAGAACTCAACTTCGCCAACAGGCTGCTCGTTGATCTCCGCATGGATCGCGCGAATGTGCGGGAGATCCGTACCGGGGTAGATTCGCCGAGTCAGCTCGAAGCTCTTACCCGGTTCCAGCGTGACCTTCTGGCCGGCGTCGGATTCATACTTCAGCGTCGACGTTCGCGAGTTGCTATTGGTCTCGACCGAAAGGCCAACCGGTTCAATGCCGCAGGCCTGCCCCCAGAACTGATCGTGAAACCAGAACAGGTCCGTGCTTCCGTTCGGCGACTTAACCGTGTCCTCTTTGCCGGAATCGACCCGCAGATCGTCGGTCAGCGGAACGCTCAGTGACTTGTCGGAGTCGTTCGTGAAGCGGCTAGTAACCGTCAGAAACTTCGCGTCAGTTGCGAGCTGGTAGGTCACTTCGACCGCTGGCTGACTGTCGTTGCCTGCCGACCGAACAGTGACAGCTCCGTCGTCGGTGGCGATTGCAGTTTCCGTCAGCTCGACGAGCTTCCCCTCTGAAGACACGACCAATGATCGGTACGGAAACTTCCGAGCCCCCGGATAGAACGCGCTCAGCTGGTCGCTCTGATTCCAGCGAACGGCCAGGTCGATCAGACAGCCGCCGACATCGCGCACGGTCATGTTCGCATTGCGACTGGCCAGCGGCTGAGCGATCACGGCCACCAGGTGGTCGTTCCGCAGCACGACATCACCGATGATCGCGTCGACTTCCTTCCCTTGCGGAGCGAACTCGTCCCAGTTCGCCGCGTCCAGTCGAGCAATCTCGACCTGCCCCGGCTTACTCGACGACGCATTGATTGCCAGCGCCGCGCCGAGCAGCACCACAGTCAGCAGACCAGCCAGACGCTTCATCAGTCACTCCATTTCAGAATCTGATCGAGACACAGCTTCTGTGAATTCAGAAATCAGGCGGATTTGCCGTTCAACGGCCTGGCAGAGTAGCTCCGTCAAATCGGTCCGGAAAGTCTCTCAAGCGGGAGTGCGATGACTCGTTTGACCCGAAGCCGCAGGCAATGGTGTTTCTCACGATGACGCCATCGCCTGCGGCTTCGGGTCAAACAATCTGCTGGAACATCGTCAACGGTTTGCGGTTCGATAACCTTGTTCCGCAGTTCTTCAATGCGTTGCTGCCACGGTGTCATAGTTGACGGGCCGATATCGGGTCCCTGACAACTCGCGACTGAAACCGTCGTTGCGTTTTCTCGAAAGACCGGAGTGGCGCCCCATGCCTCACAGACTCTTCCTCGCCCTTGCGTTTCTGCTCACCGCGTCACTTTCCACCGAGGCCGCTGATTCTCCGGAGTGGCAGGCCGGAGTGGCTCGCGTGGTCATCACGCCGCCGCAACCGATGTGGATGTCGGGTTACGGCGGACGCGACCACGCGGCGGAGGGGATCATTCATGACCTGTATGCCCGCGCGACCGCCGTCCGGGATGCAAAAGGTGAGACAGCGGTTTTCATTTCGAGTGACCTGATCGGCGTGCCGATCAAAATGGTCCGCGCCGTCTCTGAGGCAGTCGAAAAGAAGCACGGCATTCCGCGTCGCAGCCTGATGTTTTCCTGCTCGCACACGCACTGCGGCCCGGCGCTCGACGACATGCTCAGCTACATGCTCGATATGAAGGACGCCGACTGGCAGCAGGTCCGCGAATACCAGCTCTGGCTCAACGATCGAATGATCGAGCTGATCGACGCGGCGGTCGCGGATCTCAAACCGGCAAGACTGTCGACCGGCAGCGGTCTCACGACATTCGCTGCCAATCGTCGAGCCCCCAAAGGCATCGGCCCTTACGACCACCAGGTTCCGGTGCTGCGAATCGAATCGCCCGACGGCAAACAACTGCGCGGCCTGGTGTTCGGTTACGCCTGCCACAACACGACGCTCGGCTTTTACAACTGGTGCGGCGACTACGCCGGCTTCGCGCAGCTTTACCTGGAAGACCGGCATCCCGACTGCGTCGCAATGTTCTTCACCGGCGGCGGAGCGGATCAGAACCCGCTGCCGCGTCGCACGATCGAACTCGCCGAGAAGTACGGTCGGATGCTCGCGACCGCCGTCGATGACGTACTCGACGACGGTGAACTCACACCCGTGACCGGCCAGTTGAAGACGGCCTTTCGCAACATCGACCTCGCCTTCGCCACGCTGCCCTCGAAGCAGGAACTCGAAGACGTCCAGAAAACCGGCAGCCGTTTTCTGAAAGCTCGCGCAACAAACCTGCTGAAGCAGTGGGACGAACACGGCCATCTGCTGAAAACGTATCCGTACCCCGTTCAGGTCTGGCAGCTCGGCGATGGCCTGACCTGGGTCGCGCTCGGCGGCGAACTCGTCGTCGAGTACCAGCTCCGTCTGAAGCGCGAGCTGGGCGACAACCGCACCTGGGTCACCGGTTACGCCAACGACGTCATGGCCTACATCCCGTCGGAGCGCGTGCTCGAAGAAGGCGGCTACGAAGGCGACAGCTCGATGATCTACTACCAGATGCCGTCGAAGTGGAAAGCCGGTCTCGAACAACAGATCGTCGACACCGTCCACGAACTGAATCGCGCGACGAAGGATGAGTAGATCGAATTCAGCAGTCAGAGTGGCGGTGTGGTGTGGTCGAGTGGAGCGAGCCCACAGTGTCGGCAGCAGCCTCCAGCGAAAACCGACCGTCCCTCTTCAGCACGATGTCCGTCGCTATGCCCCGAGTCGTCTTCACCTCCAATCTGAAAAGGCACGTCGATTGCCCCGAGTCGGTCGTCACTGGCGAGACAGTTCGGCAAGCGCTCGATGCCGTCTTTGCCGAGCATCAGAGGCTGCGGGGGTACGTGCTCGACGATCAGAACCGTCTGCGGACGCACATGGTCATCTATCTCAACGGTCGCCCGGTGAAGGATCGTGACGGCTTGTCTGACGTCGTCGAAGCCGCCGACGAGATTTACGTCATGCAGGCCCTGTCCGGCGGCTGACAAAAAAGTAGACTCCCGCCGCCGGCTCGTTTCCATTCACACTTCGGCGAGGATTCTGCGATGGCTGATCGTTTCCATGTGGCGACGCGCAAAGGACTGTTCACGGTCAACCGCTCGACGTCCGGCTGGGAGATCTCCAGTGCCGACTTCGTTGGCGAGAACGCGTCGATGGTGCTGCAGGACCCGCGTGACAACGCGCTGTACGTCGCCCTGAATCACGGACACTTTGGCGTCAAGCTGCATCGTTCGGATGACAACGGATCCACCTGGACCGAATGCGGCGTGCCTCAAATGCCGCCCTACACCGATGCCGACGCCGCGAAGCAGGCCGAAGCCGGCGAGTTCGGTGCGCGGCGCGACTTCTCGAAGCTGCACGAAATCTGGGAGCTGACGCCCGGCAGTGCTGACCAGCCCGGACTGCTCTGGGCCGGCACGATTCCCGGCGGACTGTTCAAGTCGACGGACCGTGGGGAATCGTGGACGCTGATCGAATCGCTGTGGGACCGCGACGATCGCTGGCAATGGTTCGGCGGCGGCAAGGACAGCCCCGGCATCAACTCGGTCCTCGTGCATCCGCAGGACGATCAGCATGTGATGGTGGGTCTGTCGTGCGGTGGCGTCTGGTTGACGAAGGACGGTGGCGACACCTGGGAAACGCGGGCGGCGGGCCTGCGGAGCGACTACATGCCTCCGGAAGAAGCCGGCAACCCGAACGCCCAGGATGTGCATCGCCTGGTGCAGTGCCCGTCTCAGCCGGACGGCCTTTGGATTCAGCACCACAACGGAATCTTCCGCTCGACGAACGGCGGCGAGCAGTGGCAGGAACTCGAAGACGTGCAGCCATCGGTCTTCGGCTTCGCCGTCGTCGTGCATCCTGCCGATCCAAACACGGCGTGGTTCGTGCCGGGAGTCAAAGACGAATGCCGCGTTCCTGTCGACGGACGCCTGATCGTGAACCGGACGCGCGACGGCGGACAGACGTTCGAGCAACTCAGCAACGGCCTCCCGCAGCAGCACTGCTACGACCTGGTCTACCGACACTGCCTCGACATCGACGGCAGCGGCGACCGCCTGGCGATGGGCTCGACTACCGGCTCGCTGTGGGTCAGCGAAAACGGCGGCGACGACTGGCAGTGCATCTCAACGCACCTGCCCCCCATCCACTGCGTCCGCTTCGCACCGTAACTGGTCAGCCATTGTGGCCCCTCGCTCCGCGAGGGAAGCCCCGACGGTGTTGACGAATCGGGATCGAGGCGTAGCCGCGGTTGCCAGACCGCGGGAAACCCACGCTCTGGCGAGCGTAGCTACGGATTTGCACCGTAGTAGAGATCGACGGTTTGGCAGCTTGCAGTTCTCGTGTGTGCCACTGGCTTTGCCAGTGCCCGGTCTCGATGGTTTTCGGAGATCACTGTTTCGCACGTCATGCCAGGATGAATGAATCCAGTCGCGTTCTACTTCCGCCAGAACGTCGACTCGCGGGACGCTCGGTAGGTGACATTCAGGTGCGGCGTCTTCAGCGGCTGCTTCTTCGTCAGCGACTGCAGAGCCGACTCGACCATGCCGCTGGTCAGCATTGTGCGTTCGACGGGGTAGGGAGCCTTGCCGGTCAGAAACATCTGCTCGGCGTTGTCCATCAGGGCGGCTGAGTAGACGACGTTGGGATTCGGCGGCAGGTAGAACATCGTCGAGAGCGGCTGCTTGCGGCCCTTGATTCGGGCGGCGAAGTTGAAGTCCTGCACAACGCCGTTGAGCATCACGACCGTGCCGCGCGTCCCGTCGGTGTACTCGAAAAAGTACGCACGAGCGTCCTTGCCCCACTCACGGATTTGTCCGCGCGTCGGATAACGATGGCTGAACGATTCCGGCTGTTTGAGCGTCTGGCTGCGCGACAGGCAGGCTTCAAACAGTTCCGGATCCCAGCCGCCGCCGGGCACGTCGCCCGAGTCCACTCGATTCCAGAGTTCCTCGCCTTCCAGAGCCAGCACGCTGGCGATGCCGGTCTCGCCGCCCTGGCGACGCTCCATCATGCACTGCAGCGTCTCGATGGCGTGGAAGTCGTAGATGTCCTTGCTGCCGTAGGCGACGACGAGTCCCTCTTCGAGTTCCGCATCGTACGGCAACTCGACTGAAGGCATTCGCCAGGTGACTGGCAGCGAGGAGCCGGCGAGCATCGGAAACTTCAGCTCGCGCGACAGCCCGACCATTTCCTTTGCCAGGTCAAAGCTCCAGGACAGATGCTTGTCATTGAAGACCGGCACGGACCGTTCATCCGCTCGGAAGACGTCCGTGATCTCCTTGAACAGCCGATGCCGCGGGTACAGCTTCTGGCCGAATTCGTTGAGCGGATAATCCCCGTGCTCGCCGATCAGCAGCACCGCGTCGACCGCCAGCCGCTCACCCCCGCACCGCAACGCTTCCGCCACCGAGCCGTAAACCTCGAACCCGTTCTCCGCCGCCCGCCCGGCACTCAGGTCCGCTTCCGGTCGCTGATCAACGTAGGCGGAAACGACGTGCAGTCCCGGCTGATGCCACTGCCCGTTTTTCGGAAACCCATGCAGAAACCGCTCGGCCATATGCCAGGCGTGAGTGCGATAAGTCCACAGCGTCGTCACCACAGCGAGCCGCTTACTGGCAACCGCCTGCTGATTCGCGAGTGTCGCCAGTGGACTCAGCAGCAACGCACCACCAGCCGTCAGAAAGTCGCGTCGATTGAGCATGTGGGAATTCCTCGTGAGCTGATTCAGAAACCTGCCGTGTTGCTACGAACGCAGAATGACAACACGATCCCGGTAACGAAACCAGCAACCGGAGCTGGGCCATGTCGAGAGCAATGACTTCTGCCAACCAGATGTCGCGTTACCAGAGTTTCGCTATCAATCGTCAGAGCCAGTGCGCGCCACTGGCCCATTCACTAAACCGTCACCCTCAAGACAACTGAGAGCCCATCCATGAAATCACTCCTCGCAACCGTCGCCGCCTGTCTTTTGCTGACCGTTACCGTCATCGCTGGCGAGCCGCCTGCTAACAGTGAGCTGGCTGTTGATGACTCCTTTGATCGCAAGGAACTCGGCAAGGAATGGCACGTCAACACGGGAGATTGGAAGATCGTCGACGGAGTCCTGCGAGCTGCTGAGATCCCCGCCGAGAAACACTCCGCCGCCGCGCGACGCACGGTCGAGACCAGCAACGCGGTCTACGAACTGCGGTTTCGTTTCGTCGAGGACGCCAAGGGCTTCCACTTCGGCTTCGACCCCGCCAAAGGCGAGCTGAAAAAGAAGGGGCACCTGTTCTCAGTCATCGTGACGCCGACATCATGGAAGATCATGAAGCACGTCGACAAGGCTCGCCGCGAGGAAGACCCCAACGAAACGCTCGCCGAACAGAAAACGGAGTTCGCACGCGGCCAGTGGTACTCCCTGCGAGTCACCACCTGGCAAACCCACGTCACCGCCCGCATCGAAGGCAAAGAACCGCTCAAAGCCTCGCACGAAACGTTTGGCGTCAAGAAGCCAACCCTGGTCTTCCGCTGCCTCGGCAACGGCGTCGAGATCGACGACATCAAAGTCTGGAAGCAGAAACCGTAGTCGCGTCCTGGCAATTTTGGTCCGAGCAGCAATCCGAACCTGTAGTGGACGAGGTCACG
>Ga0209578_10002084_pt1 | contig 17149 bp, 14 predicted proteins | sample tdAd472_FD_187127 | JGI IMG/M metagenome (GOLD analysis project Ga0209578, IMG submission 187127) | Marine sediment microbial communities from the Atlantic coast under amendment with organic carbon and nitrate - tdAd47.2 (SPAdes)... | ecosystem: Environmental > Aquatic > Marine > Coastal >...
TTGATTTTGATGCCAGCAAGCCGGCACATGAGCAATCAACCCAAATCCTACAAGCTGCGGCTAACGGCGACATACCCCCAGACGTAGCCACCATATTCATTCAGGCTGTTAAGTCTAATATCGACATTGAAGAATCCACCGAACTTAAAGACCGCATTGAGAAGCTAGAGAAGCTATTAGATGAGCGCGCTGGCCAAGAAGCTTGATCTATTGGAGGCAAAGGCCTCGGTACACAGTGGCGAGTGTCATACGGTTGTTGGCTTTGTATGCCCCGACAATGGCTTCACACACGCCTTAAGACGATCGGCCAATGATTGGGTTATCACTCAAGAAGAGCCTGACACATACGTTCCAGCAAAGCTTGAGCGCGTACTTAAGTCAGAGAAGCGATTTATTATCGTTATTGGTGGTCGGGGTAGTGGTAAGTCAGTTGGTATTGCAGACATATCCCTAATCGATGCCCGGGATACAGGCTCAAAGACCTACTGCCTTCGTGAGTACCAATCCTCAATCAAAAACTCTGTCTACTCACTGCTTAAGGATGAATCCAAGCGGTTAGAGTTTGATGGCTTTGATGTACAGTCAAATAGCATCTTGTACAACGGTGCCGAGGCTTTCTTGTTTGCTGGCCTTGCTCGCAATGTGGATAGCATTAAGTCTGCCCATGGCTTTAAGCGCTACTGGGTAGAAGAGGCACAGTTCATATCCGAAGACAGCCTTACAGCCCTCACCCCTACCGCACGTAAAAAGCCCAAGAAGGGCATGCCCACCGAACTAGAAGAAGTGGTTGATGAGCATAAGGTCAGCATGATCTTTGTGGCTAACCCTGGATCCAGTGAGGATCCCTTCAGTAAGCGATTTATCGAGCCCTTCAAGGAAGACTTGGATCGTGATGGATACTACGAGGATGACATGCACCTTGTGGTCGTCATGAACTACACCGACAACCCCTGGTTTCACGAATCGGGCCTTGAAGAGGAAAGGCAGTGGGACTTTAAGAACCGACCTCGCGCGCTATATGACCATATTTGGCTAGGGGAGTATAATGACTCCGTAGAGAACGCCTTGATCATGGCTGAGTGGTTTGATGCTTGTATCGATGCGCACAAGAAGCTTGGCTTTGAGCCCACGGGTGCTAAGTATGCCTCACATGATCCAAGTGACACTGGTCCAGACAGTAAAGGCTTTGCGCTAAGACACGGATCCGTTGTCATTGACGTGCAAGAGAAGCTGGACGGCGACATTAACGAGGGTGGGGACTGGGCTGTTGACTTGGCCCTAAGACATCAAGCGGACTACTACACGTGGGACTGTGACGGAATGGGGGTAGGCCTTAACCGGCAAACCTCGGCGTCGTTTAATAACAAGCCTGTAGCGGTCAGCATGTTCAAAGGCTCTGAAGGCCCTGATAACCCTGATGCAATATGCAACCCAGCGGATAAAGCCCCGGTAGCCAAGCAGCAGACCAACAAAGAAACCGTTAAGAACAAGCGCGCTCAATACTATCTAATGCTAAGGGATAGGGTGTACCGAACATACAGAGCCGTTGTTCATGGTGAATACAGTGACCCAGACACGCTTATCAGCTTTAGTTCAGACATACAAGCTTTGTCGAAACTCAGGGCAGAATTGTGTAGAATGCCTGTCAAGCCTAATGGTAATGGGCTATTCGAGCTTTACACTAAGCCTGAAATGAAAACAAAGTTTAAGCTTCCATCACCCAACCTCGGTGACAGCGTAATGATGCTAATGAGAGCGCAGAAGCCAAGACAGCAGACCAATATCAGAATGCCAAGACCATTAAGACCTATGGGACGCCGATAATGCCTTTAGAACTAGAAGAGATTAAAGAGCTACACGATAAGGCATACGTTCATAACGAGATCACGCGACAACAAGCTGCGGATGATCTCGTTTTCTATTGGGTGACACAGTGGGATGACTCGCTACTGTCTGAGTCTACGCTTCAATACCGCGGTGAGTTCAATATCATCCGTAAAGGTGGTCGTCAGGTTATTGCTGATCTTCGGGCTAATCCTGTTTCGGTAGACTTCTCCCCTAAAGATGACTCGCGAGAGGATGGTGCTGACTTCCTGGATGGCCTGTATCGCACTGATACGCGTAACAACGTGGCTATTGAGGCTTATGACAATGCCATGATGGAGGCTGTTGTCTGTGGCGTGGGTGGCTGGTATCGCTGCGCTGAGTATGAGATAAGCAAGAGCGCGAGTCTTAATCAGGTTATTCGCCGCAAGCCAATCTACGAATTCAACAACAACGTATTCTACGACCCCAATGCCAAGCTAGCTGATAAGTCAGACGCTGATTGGTGTGGCGTCCTGCATGCTTACAGTGAAGATGGCTATAAGAAGTTAGCAAAAGAGCACAACGAAGATTACAGCAATGTAAACCCGGCCAACTTTGGCAATCCCGAGCACTCCTATACATTCCCCTGGATTGGCGGTGAGGATCGTAAGATTTACATCGTGGAATTTTTCCATCGTGAGCTGGTTAAAGGCAAGGTGATTACCTTCGTTGATCCGTTTGGTGAAGAGCGCGAATTACTTGAGTCGCAAATTGCCGAGATCGAAGATGACCTTATCGACGCTGGGTTTGAGATCACTACCAGTCGAGAGATTGAGCATTACCAAGTAACACGCTACCTGTGCTCCGGTGAATTTATCATTGATGAGTCGGTTATTGTTGGTGAGCACATTCCTGTCGTGCCTATCTACGGTGAGCGCTCCCACATTGAGGGTCAGGAGCATTACGAAGGTGTAACTCGCCTGGCTAAAGACCCGCAGCGCCTGAGAAACTTCCAGCTTAGTTATCTTGCTGATATTTCCTCTCGCTCTCCGCGTCCAAAGCCTATCTTCAGTCCTGAGCAGATTGAAGGCTTCGACTGGATGTATGAAGAGAATGGCTCAGATAATCACCTTCCCTACGTTTTCCAACACCTGAAGGATGCAAATGGTGAGCCGCTGCCAATTGGTCCCGCTCAGATGCCAGAACAGCCTGTACCCACTGCATTGACTCAGTTGATCGGCGAGTCAAGAGCGGCTGTGGAAGACGTCGTAAACCCTGGCTTGCCTCAAGACATCGCTGACCCAGACTTAAGCGGAAAGGCTGTCATAGCGCTTCAGAATCGCTTAGACATGCAGTCCATGGTTTACCAGCAAAACATGAAGCATGCTATTCGCCGCGATGCTGAGATTTATGCGTCCATGGCTAGTGAGGTATACGACGCTCCCCGCAGGGTTACGCTAACGTCTCCTGATGGCACACAGACCCAAGGCGAGGTCATGGAGCAAATCATTGATAAAGAGACAGGAATGCCAGCGGTTGCCAATGACATCACTAACATGGAGTTTGACGTATACGCGGATATTGGCCCGAGCTACACCACGAAGAAAGAACAGACACTTGAGCAGCTGAATGAAATGCGTGTAAGTCTGGCCCCTGGTGATCCAATGGCCAATATTCTCATGCTTAAGTCCATGGTGCTTATGGACGGTGTGGACTTCGATGACGTTAGAGAGTACGCCAATAAGCAATTGTTGTTGTTAGGCATTCGTGAGCCCAAAGATGAAGAAGAAGAGCAAATTCTTATGCAAGCGCAACAAGCGCAAAACCAGCCAGATCCGGCGATGCTGCTGGCGCAGGCTGAGCAGCTTAAGGGTCAAGCGGACGTTATTAATGCACAGACGAGCGGCGTCAAAGCACAGGCAGATATTCAGAAGCAACAAGCTGACGCGGCGACCGCTGCTTATAATGCGCAAACAAGCCGCCTAGACACTCAGATAGCCGCACAGAAGGCCGGTGCTGAGCTAAGGTTGAAAGAGGTTGACATTCAAGGAAAGAACTATGAGCGACGCTTGAAGGCCGCTCAGTTGAGGGGGTCAGTTAACTAAAGCTCTATAGCTCTCAACATGCAGAGAGTTAAGCGTTATGTCTGGCCTAGCTCTTAATCCTCTGCTGTCATAGTCAATTGTTGTTACGACGCCCTTGCTATCAGCAGCGCTCCATGAGTATTGCTCCCATCCATACCTAGGATGACGCCTATAGCCGAAGTAAACGACGCCAGGCGAGAATACAACCTCACTGGCTAGCTTAAGGTCAGGACCGTCGCTTTCTATCGTTAGGGTGTAATTGCCGGGGCTAAGGTCATGTTCCACGTGAAACCTCAATTGGGCACAATAATCTGTTTGTCATTGGCATTAAGCTGTGACGCGTATATTTCGTTAATAGCCTTCTGCTCTGCAAGCTCTTGTTCAAGCTCCTGATTTTTCAGGTAAAGGCTTTGTATTAGCTCGATGGCCAGCTTGTTTGCAACAGGATGAAGATGAATGTCTTCCCCTCCCAATCGACCGATGCGTACTGGCTTTACTTTTTCTTTCTTACTCATCACCTAATCCTTCTACAAATTTATCGAAACCTGATTGCTCTTCTTTGTCCTCAGCAGTAAGCACAAACCGCTTATCTGGGTAATGCTTATGCTCTATCTCAACAGTAGCGCCTTTGTCTGCTGCTCTGTATACGTGGGCTGGATTGTCTCTAAACTTTCTTGAGGTTGTTTTCATAGGCCCACTTCCTTCCATATTTTTTGTGATGGTCGCGGCTTGTGCTCTCCAAGCTCTTCGCATATCTTGATTGTTTCCTCCCTTTCGGCCTCGCTCATCAATCCATCCCTGATCTTTGTGATCTTCTTTTTCTTCCAAAAGAAATCTCTAAATCCTGACGTTTTAATCATTTTGACAAGCAGTTTGTCGCTAATCATTCCTCTTAATCCTCCTGTTCCGCATATCAAGCCCAATCATATCACGACTATTTACAACTGGTAAAATAACTGTCACTGACGCGAACAGGTTAAAACGCAAACTTACCTCAGTTTAGAGGGTGCCCTGAGTCAACAGGATAAATGACAAAGCTAACTTGCGGCTTAAGCAAGGTTAAATGGCAGTCAGCCAGGAGAAAAAATGACACAGACCCTAGAAGAGCTTAAGGCGGAGAACGCCGCAGCTGAAAACGTTGAGGATAATCAAGATGCCCTACTCGAAAATGTCGAAGACGAAGAAACCGATGCCGAAGTCGAAGCCGAAACGCACGATGGGAGCGAAGACGAATCGTCCGAAACCGAAGATGAAGACCATGGGCAAAACGATGTCCAAAATGAGGAAGTAGAAGGCTGGCTTTTAGATGAGTCTGAAACCGATAGTGGCAAAGATGTACCGTTAAGCGCACACATTGGCTTACGTACAGAGCTAAAAGGCAAGCTGAAGGAAGCCAAGGATGAGAATGCCGAGCTTAGAAATGAGCTGGCTCAAATCCGAGAGCAGATGCAGCAGACGCTGGTTAATCCTGTGTCGCAAGCTGAAAGTCCAAAGCCGCGAATGGAGAACTTTGACACTGAGGAAGAGTTCTTTGATGCGCTGACAGACTGGAAGCTACAGAGTCAGATGCGGCAGATGGGCCAAAACCAGCAGATGGAAGCCCAGAAGCGTCAGCAAGCAGAGCAAATGCGGCAGCTTAGTGAGTCGGTAGACAGTCACTATCAACGAGCAGAGGGGTTGATTGAAGAGCACGGAATCAAGCGTGATTTGTACCAGCAGTCAGACACCAATGTCCGCCAAGCCGTGGAGGAAGTTGTTCCCGGTAAGGGCGATGTAGGTGTTGATTTCCTGATCTCAAACTTGGGAGAGGGTAGCGAGAAGGTGATGTACGCGGTGGGTAGAAACCAAAGGCTGTTAGATGAGCTTAAGGCTACCTTGCGAGCGGACCCATCTGGCTTTAGAGCTGTTGCATATCTTGGCAAGAAAATGGGCGAATTCACTCAGCCAGTTAAACGAAAATCAAACGCACCCAAGCCAGGGGCTAAAATTAAGGGCGACAAGACCCCATCTGAGAGTCCGAGCAAGAAGAAGTACGCTCAGGCCTTCAAGAAAGGGGACATGCAAGCCGCCTTTAATATCAAGATGGCAGCCAAAAAGGCTGGCACTGATACTAGCAGCTGGTAGCTAAAAGGTAATAAACATGGCTAATACAGGTAAGATTGCAGAGGTGTTCTTTGAGAACGCCATTGAAACATACGAGCATCAGATGCAGCTCGTGAATAACGTGAGTTATTTCGAGCCCGACGCAGCAACGATGCAAAACGCTAATAACTTTGTTTGGCGTCCTGTTCAGCACCACGCTCCGATCATTGAGGGCTGGGATCTGACGGGTCAAGAGCAAGAAATCATTGAAGAGACCTATCCCGCGATTCTCGGCATGCCAAAGAACGACCTTGTTCGTCAGCGCGCCGACAACGTGCGTGATATTACGTTCTGGGAGCGTCGTGGTAAGACCTCTGGTATGCAGCAAGCAACTGAGCTGAACCAGACTATAGCCGAAGCAATTCGCACTCAGGGTTCGCTGTTCTACCGCTCCAACACGTCCAATGGCTATGAGTTCATCGGTGAGGCTCAGGCCATCATGAATGAGCGCCAAGGCATGAACATGGGCCGTCACTTTGTGTTGAACGACCGCGACACTCTGCGCTTTGCGGCTGAGTTGTCGAATCGTGAAACCGTTAAGGGTCGCCCCGAGACTGCTTGGCAGATGGGTCAGATCGGTTCGCAGGTTGCGCAGTTTGACGTGTACACCGGCTCCTATCTGCCTAACCTGGCTGGTGGTGCTGCTCCGTCAGGCGTCACTGTAACAGGCGCTCAAAGCTTTGCGCCTGAAGGTGGTTCTGTAAACGCCACTACCGGCGTTGTGACCAACGTAGACTATCGCTCTGCCACTATCCCGGTAAGCGACACCAGCGACTTTAGTGTTGGCGACAAGATAACGTTCAGCAACTCAGGCGCTCCGGTTGAGTCTGTTGGCTTGGCTGACAAGACTGAGACGGGTCAGGCGATGACCTTCACCATTGTTGCGCTGCCTTCTGCCACACAGATGACCGTGTATCCTAAGCCGATCGCTGTTGGCGACTCTAACTTGACCACCACGCAAGAGGCTTACGCCAACATCAACACTCAGATCCTGAACGGTGCCACTGTCACTCGTGTCAACACCGACGCAAGCGCCAAAACCAACTTGTTCTGGGATATGGATGCGGTTGAAGTATTGGGCGGCAACATTCCTGCCGACTTGTTCCAGCAGTTCGACGGTATGAAGGTTATTCCCCACACCCTGTCCAACGGTCTGAACATGTACATGATCTTCGATGCCGATATGACGACGATGAATTTCCGTTATCGTTGTTTCATTTGGTACGGCATCACGATCAAAGACCCAAGCCGCTGCGGTGTTGCTGTTGTAGGCTCCTAAGTGTAACGCGGTTTAATGGGGGGCTTCGGCCCCTCTATTTGTATGAGGAAACGATATGGCTACTAAAGTTTATAAAGATGGTAAGGGCATTTGGATTCCAGCTGACATGCTTCATCACCACCTACAAAACGGTTATACTGTAGACAATAAGCCCCCCAAGAAAGAGCAGCCGCAGAAGGCTAAAGAGGACAAATAAATGGCCAGAAAAGTCGACATAATCAACGATGCATTAAGTCGGCTTGGAATCTCTGGTATCACTCGAGAGCCTACGTCGGAAGATATGGCGGTGGCTCTTCCTCAGCTTGAGCTGATGATGCATTCGTTTTTGAATCGCAACGTCAGAATCAACTACAATTTTGAAGAAACTCCCGACCCTCAATCCGAAACCAATGTAAGCGAGCAATTCCATGACTGGATGGCTGCGCAGCTTGCAGTTCGTCTTATTCCTTATTTTGGTGAGGGGGTTGACAGTAAAAGGACTCGTCAGCTTAGGGCTGACGCAAGATCACTATACTCAGGTCTGGCCACATATCGCGCAGCACGAAGAACTAATGAGGTTCGGTACCCAGCGAGACAGCCCAGAGGTCATGGCAATACGTTGCGCCATGATCAGTACGATCGCTACTATCCTGACACTCTTGAAGAGATTATTAGGGATGTGCTTAACGGCATGTCTGATGACTCGGGCGGTAACGGCGGCGGTGGCGGTGGCGGAGAGTGCAACTGTGAAATCTCCGACATTCCAGGCTTGCAGGCTGAGCTTGATGGCAAGGCTGACGTGGGGGATATACCGCCCGCCGCCTCTCCTGAGCTATTTCTAACAGTTACTGACCCCGTAGTTGACACAAGCGCGTCGATTATCTCAGGTTACATCCAAGACATTAACCGAGACATATCTGGCGAAGTAACAAGCCCGCAGTCAATCGCGTACAACGAGCTCGATAACAGTTTGTATGTGTTGCAGCAGGGCACCAATATGATTTTCCAGTACAATCTGGACGGCACTCGGGGCCAAAGGACTATTGACGCATCAAGCGCAGAGTTCAGCAATAACCGCCCATTAACAAGCCTTGCTATTCACAATGGTTTTTTCTATGCCCTGGCTGGTCGAAACACAAACCCGGCCACGTCATTTTTGCGTCGATGGCCTGTGTCTGACTCGTCGCCTCCTACGTCGTGGACCACGCCGGCAAATCAGATTCTTTCGCCTATTCCGTTTGCTGACAGCTTATTCCTTGTGGATAACCTTGTTCACCAGATTAGCGGGAGCGAGGGCTATGTGTACGCCTTTGCAACGATCATTGATGCGCTGACCCCGTTTACTCCGCCGACAATCCCGGCAGGCGGCCTGGATCGCTTTACGGAAGGCCCCAACGATACAATTTACGGCGTAAACCTGGCTAATGGCGATGTAAGGATTCAAGCGTTCACTGAAGATTACGAACCTGCTGGCCCATTGTTTACTGTGGTGGGTAGTCCGCCTCCTGTTGTGGCTGGGGATCAAATTGTTGCAGCGGGCACCGACATCTACAGCACCAACCTAAATACTGAAGTGTTGCTGCGCTACAACTCGCAGGAAACAACAGGTATCACTTTGGCTGGAACCAATATAGCATTCCTTGCAGAGATCAATGGCGGCCTTAACTTGCCAGGTGGTGGCACTGCCACTGTCACAACGGCAATTGACGACAACACTATTGCTATTAGCACATCGGCCACGCTCACAGATGGCGTGTTGACCGGCGACGTGACACGAATTCACTCGGTCGGCGATGTAACAGAGGTCGTTAAGGTTGATCCACTGCTTATCGCGCCAAGACCAAACGATTAATTGAGGGGGCGCTATGCCTTTTGAGCAAACACGATTAGATAGGCCTATTAATGGCCGTGCGGGCACATTTGATCGGTACTTTTACCGAAACGATGAAGATTCTCTTGCCCAAATCCGTACACCCAGGTATTTCTCCGCGTCTCGATTTCTTGATAATGAGCCTGAAAACTGGATTGGCGCAATTATTGATGTTATTGGTAGTGATGGATACTCGCTTCTTCAGGTGGACAGCGCTGGAACGGGTGTTATCGCTATTGGCGGGAGCGGCGGCTTTCGTCTTGGCCCTGTTCAGAACACGTTTGCCGATTCGGCGGCCCGAGACACGTACTTTTCTGCAAACCCTGAAAACCTTGCCCGATATGATGCTGATGAGCTGCTTCTTATTCTCGTCGGCACAGGCTCAAGCGCCGAGTATCAGCAGCGAGTCAACAATGCATGGCAGAGCGCCAATTCAGTGCTGCAAGGACCTCAAGGATTGGATGGTGACGCGGCTAGCCTAGCAAATGTCACAGTTGGCCACGTTCCTTACAAGGACAGCAATAACACACTCGCCGACTCCGGCGCTCAGGTTCTGAGTGATGGCACCTTGCTTGCTCCTGGCAACTTCAATGTTGAGGGTCAGACCATTCTGTTTGGCGACCTTTTGGAAATGTCCGAGAACAACAGCCTTATATCGCTGTTTAACCGGCAATTCGCAAACACAACCTTTAGGCTTATCGATGCAAGAAACCGTCGCACAACGGCTAGCGAGCGCCCCAGGCAGCTTGCCGCGGTGGCTGCTGAGCGATTCTTTGAGCTTCAGCCCGGGTTTAGTCAGACCCTTACGGCCAACCCCTTAATATTCAGCTACACAGCGGCACTTGATGGCACAGACCCCACGCGAGGTTTGCAGACCAACGATTTACAGCTAAAGGCTAATGCTGCAATGACCAATGTCCGCGTGCGTGTGCGCTACGGGAATGCCCCCAATACACCCATCAAGTATTTGCCAAGCAAGGCAGCGTGGGAGGCTGGAACAGGCGGCATGACGTGGACGCCGGACGGTAATAACGATATTCCGGCGCTTGACCTCGGCAATAGTGACTTCATCGTGTTTGAGGGTGATCAGATTGAAGTGGAGGTTCGCGCTGATAATATGGCTATGCTGGGTGAGCTGAACGTGCAAGGCAATGCCCAGTTTCCATACCTGGCTGGTGACGTTCAGGATACCGTGTTTATGGATCTCGCCTACCTGTCTGACATTAACCAGCCGCCCGTAGCTATGCCAAGGATTTCTTCTTTTGCAATTGCCGGTCAGCCCACCTCTGTGGCCCCTGGTACAACGATTACAGGCTCTAAGACCTTCACCTATGCGGTGGAGAATCCGCAGCTTGTGCAGGGCCAGATGGAGCTTGTACAGGGCTCGGATGTGTTGAGTGGATCAGTTAGCCCAACTGGCACAATGGTAACGGTAACGGTTAACGATGCCACACTAATGGCTGGCCAAGCTGCACACTTTACATTGCGCGGCACCAGTACAAGCGGTCAGACGTTCAGTCGAGACGTTACCATTCGAGCAGCGCAGCCACATGAGTTCGCATACTATGGCATTAGGTCAACTAATGACTTTGCAACCACTGATCTGGCCAACCTGACCAGCACCGATGTGACCACAAATAACAGCTTTGAAGTGAGTGGCGCATTTGCGAACAGTGCTTGGGTTGGCATTCTGATGCCTGCCGATATGGATCTTGATGATATTCGATTCTTCGGCCAGCCTGTCACCAGCTCATTTACTCGAACCGAAAACGCTAGGACTATCAGCGGCCAAGCCTACGTTTTGTACACCCTGCAAAATGGCAGCGGTGTTGATGGCCAAGCATCTTACTTAGTGGAGCTATAACATGCCTATCGATGATCCAATTATTAGTCCTAAAGGTATTGTCTCTGCTGATGGCGATTTAACCTCGGGCGCTCAGGTTAAGCTTGAAGCTCCCCCTGGCACCGGAAACCTTGCCGATACTGTAACTGATGCCGAGGCGCTTAAAACGGCTGTGGATAACTTGTCACTTAGCGGGATGCCTGGCGCACTGGCTGCCACAAATGTTTCTGTTGACGATTCGGGTTTTGACAACATTGTCGACGACATTGCCAATGCCCAGGATGGATTTTCTGAGGTCAATAGTATTGCTGGGCGACTGACCACAATTGAAAACACTGCATTTAGTAGCGGCCGTGCATTTGTTCGGTTTAACGATGGATTCACCATTGATAGAAACAACATTGCCCAGTTTGAAGACCGCAACATCATCTATACGGCGAGAAATGATAAGCCGTTTGACAGCGCCACGCGTCCAGATGTAAACCTTCCTAATGATGCAGAGATTCTAGCGTCAGGAGAGTCATACCCTATCGTGTTTGAATTTACTCACCTGGGTGGAAGTGCTGTATTTCAGGACAGGAACATTGTTCGTTTTTTCCTTGGTGGGAATGAGCTGCAAAGAATTCTTCGTGATCAGGTTGCCATCGTTACAAAACCCGCCGTTGGCGAGGATTACGAATTTCAGACTGGTGGCTTTGATCCTAATAACTCCATTCTTCCAAACGGCGTATTCAACCTTAAGCGAGACACGCCAATCAACAACATATCAGCTATTGCCGCCGAGCTGTCAGGCCTGACCATTGTGGCGGGCGACGCGTTTTTGGTGGAGACTGGCGGCTCGTGGTCTGGCTTCACCATCCCCGATGGCTCGGTATTGGTTGCTTTGGTTAACAACCCATCTACAGCAGATAGTGTAACTAATGATGACTGGCTGCTGCTAGATAATCCTCGGGTCAATGCGAAAAGCGCGGCATTGTTAGCCAATTTTGATCAAGATGGTATTGTTTTTAATGCCTCTCGAAATATCACTATAGACCCGTCAAATGTGCTGACATTCTCAGCTATGGCCACCGGAGCACCTTTGGCCCGACAGATTGGCGGGAATACGACCGGCTTCAATCGACAGATTCGATATGACAACGTTCCGCTACGATTTTCTGATTTGGTTGGCGGCAGGTTGCAGCTTAATATCCAGTTCGACTTGACCAGAACGCAAGGCTTTCCACCGGAGTGGATAAGCATGGAGATTCTATATCCAGACGGAACTTCATTTGTGTTTCCGCTTGACGGCGCTCCGATTAACGGTCAATTTTCGGCAACTATTGATATACCCAACAACGACTACTCCGGCGCCATTGGTCAAGATGCTTCGGTTCGGCTCAACTATAATTTTCGCGGCGTCTTGTGGGTTGGAAGTTACACAATTGCAAGTGTGTTTAATACATCAACAGGCAGAATTCATGATGCGGTCAACCAGGTCGCCACATCTGCCGCCGCCCCCATTGAAATGCGCCTTAACTCTCGTATCGACAGGCTTGCCTCTGGGCTGGATGAAGAGGATTCGGCCATTCAGTCGATTAGCCGGCGCGCAAGTCCGCTTAGGATCGATGGAATTCAATCCCCGTATGGCGGAGCTAGATTCCTTGACAGTACGGGGTCAGATGCCTTTCCGTCAGATGTCGGAGTCATGTCGCAAGTTAGTGATGCCAATCCAAGGTTTACAGTGAGCGGAACCGCGGTGTTTATTGCTGCTGAGCCGGGGTCGTCATACGCTCTGCTTAATATCACCCAGAACAGCGCTACACCGCTTGATAATAGCCATCCAGACGTAACGCTTGGCGAGTCTGTTACGTTTCAGGATCAGGTTTATTTTGTTTACCGAGTAACGGGACTGACAGCAAGTGACGTTATTGAGGTCATGAGTGTGACTTCGGTTGAGGTAGTGGCCTGGGCTGAAGATATTGAGGGGCTTCAGGGGGATATTGCTCGCATTGATGCTGAGCTTGAGCATGCTGCACTAAACCTGCCCGATGAGGTTGTGCATGTGTTGGATAACGAGGTCAGCGTCACCGAGGAAAGTAGTGCAAATATTAATCCGACAGACTTTAACACTGGGCTAGGAGATACAGCGGCTCAAACGGTGTTTTATGAGGCGAACGCCAACTCCCCAAGCGGAGGTACGTTAAATTCAAGGCCAATCAATGCAACTTCTGGAGGCAGGGCGAGGCGCAAAATTGCTTATCTTCCAGCAGAGACGACCTACGGAAACGCTGCTTACCTGGTCGCTTTTGATGGCACCACTGGGAGAGACCTGGTTCGCTATGCAAATGGCGTTTTCAATGCTCAGGTATTTGTTCCGGCGAATCCGGGGGGGTCTGTCACGGACACCGTCTACCCAGCACCGCCCAACCTCGTAGCGGGGCCAGGGATTTGGCAAAACGTACCGACGCTCACTTTTGTTAATGGTGTGCCTGTCCCCGAAGCTGACGAGCTGTTCTTTACGCGGGACTTACCCCAATCCGCGACAGCCCTGACGATCCAGTACCGAGGCCATGCTAACGGCAATTTATTTGGACAAGGAACCGCCACCCTTGTGGGCGCTGGCGGGCCTAACGAGGTAGCCACGACTTTTACCCTGGATGACGGCAGCGAGACCGCCACGGTAGAGGTGCGGTACTACCCCAACAGGCAGGGCCGGAAAGAAATTCGAGTTAGCGTGACTGAGCGCGTCAATGTGGGCTTGCCAACCATTAATGATATTGAGGTTATTCTGTCTTATACAGAGGCCCGAACCGTTCCGGCTACGCCGGCCACTGTGCGAGAAGTTCCTATTGAGAATCGGCGAGATGGTGCCCAGGTATTTGCAGTGCGACCAAGCAGCACGGGAACCTTAATCATTGTTGGGGACAGGGTTGAGGTTGACACGAATTACCCATATACGACCTTGTTTGGGGCATCGGAAGCGGGGCATTTAATTTTGACCACCACCAGTGGCGTATTCTTGGACTATCAAGACTTTGACCCAATCCCTAGCACAGTGGCCAGTCTTGAGGATAGGGCGGAGCTTCCGCAGTACGGCCTTTTCACAACAGCGTACACGCGTGAGACCCTGCTTAACATTGGGGTTACAATAAGGCCAGACGGAATCAACGTTGGGAATATCCCCACATCATCCACTGGCCTCGTGTCTGGTGACCTTTGGAATGACAGCGGAACACTGAGAATCGTTTAATGGCAAGAACCCCGATAAACCTAATCAAAGGCGATGCGGCAGGCAGTGACACGGATTATCGTGACTTGCTGCCTGTCAACATGACCGCGGTTATTCAGCCGCTGTTTGGCTCTGCTGGCTATATGATTCAAGAGCCTGGCTTAAGGGCTTTTGGCACGGGTCGCGGCCGTGATCGTGGCGGCGTATGGAACTCCAGATTCTTGGATCATTATCGCGTGTCTGGTGATCGGCTTATTGAAATGAACGCTTCGGGCTTTGTGTTCGATCGGGGCGAGATTACAGGCGCTGACACCGCCTCTCTGCCTTATTCGTTCAATAACCAAGCAATCATCGCTGACGGCAAGATGTGGCTATACAACCCCGCTGACGGCCTTAGACAAGTAACCGACCCAGATGTTGGCGAGCCCACTGACGGCGTATGGATTGACGGTTTTTTCCTGCTAACCGATGGCGACAGGCTGTACCATACAGAGCTAAGCGATGAGTCAGCGATTGATCCCTTAGACTTTGGCTCCGCAGAATTCATGCCTGATGGCATTATTGCGATAGAGAAGACCTCTGACGACAAGGCTATTGTATTTGGCCGATACTCCACGCAGTTTTTCAGGCTTGACCCGAGCCTCACTAACTTTGCATTTGCAAACATCCCGAGCCGAAACATTCGGTCAGGGATTGTGGGCAAAGATGCCAAGGCTGAAGTTGAGGGCGTCTATTACATTCTGGGCGGCGATGAGCACGAGAATGTGTCTATTCGTCAGCTCGGCGTGAACCACTCTGAGCGTGTGGCTACGCGTGAAGTCGAAAAGATCATCAACTCTTACTCTGAGAATCAATTGGTTGACGCCATTCTTGAGGCAAGAGTTCGTGAGGGTTATGCGTATTTGCTGGTCCACTTGCCGAATGACACCCTGATATTCAATATCACCCTGGCCAAACAGCTGGGTATATCTCAGGCGTGGTCCATACTAAAGACTGATGTCCTAGGTTCTCGCACTTACCGCGGTGTACACGGCGTATGGGATCCGCGCTTAGGGTTCTTTGTCTATGGTGACAAGCGAGACGCGAACATTGGCCTATTGGATGATAACAACCCACTCCATTATGGCGAAATTGCTGAATGGGAGCTAAACACGCCGTTTATCATGCTGGATGGCCAGTCTGTGGATAAGCTAGAGATTGAAATGTTGCCTGGCTTTAACGATGCCGGTGATGCCAATGTTGCTATATCCCTAACGTATGAGGGTGTGACGCACGGTCGAGAGTATGACAAGCAATATGGTCAAATGGCTGTGTATGATCAGCGTTTTATCTGCCGTCGATTGGGGCGTGTTGATAACTGGTTTTCAATCAAGCTCAGAGGCGCTACGCGCTCCCGTATGGCGTTTGCCCGAGGTTATATAGACCATGGTTGATGATCGCCTGCTGGCCATTAGAGGCCTTGATATATCCGGCGACGAGCTTCGCCGCGGTGGCCTGAGTGAAGACTTTATCATTGACTACCTTGAGCTTAGAGAGGATCTTCGGCGAGCGCTGAGGGCGCTAAACGATGAGATTGCCCAGGGCGGCGGGGGTGCGGTTGACTCTGTATTTGGCCGAACTGGCGCTGTTGTTTCTGAGGCTGGTGACTACTCTGTTGCTCAGATTTCGGGGTTGCAGTCTGACCTAGATGCAAAGCAAGACACCTTGGTTTCTGGCACCAATATCCGCACCATCAACGGCGAAACTTTGCTGGGCAGCACCGACTTAACTATTTCTGGTGCCGAAGCGCCCATAACCGGAACCGGAAGCCCCGAAGGTTCTGTAACGGCCAACCCCGGCAGGCTGTATGTCGAAGACACTAACGAGATATACCTCAAGGTGACAGGCACAGGCAATACAGGCTGGTTGTCGTTTAGAGCTGATCTTGTTTCGGCTTACGACTCAATTGTCACAGCGGATGGCCCAATTCACTATTACCGCCTAGAAGATGCAAGCGGCTTGACTCTGGCTGACGACATTGGGTCAAGCCCGCTTAACTTGAATACAGGTACGCTCAACGCGCCATCCATTGTGGCCGGAAGCCCAAGGGCTGTTCAATCAACCACGGCGTCTGGTAGTGCGATTCATGGCACATTCCCAACCACAAACTTTACCGCGTTTACTATTGAGTTCTGGGCGTCTGGATCACAGAACACCACATTCCCTGGCTTTTGTAATATTGCCTCTGATGCCGCATCGGATGCGAGCAACAACGCTCAGGGCAGCTCGATGGATTTCTACTTTGACGGTAACAACTCAGGCAGATACAGCTTTTGGGATGGCCGGACTGTATTCAGGCTTCCAGCCCAGTCTGGAGAGTCAACGTCCGACATCACAGGGCACCACGTAGTGACCTATGACGGCTCTACAATCCGGCGTTATCGAAATGGCCAGTTTATGGTTTCATTTGCCTACACCGGCACATTTAGCAGCATACGAAACATTATTATTGGATCGCAGGCTATATCAAGCACAACGTTTAGAAGTAACTATGTGTTCAGTAAGTTTGCCTTATACGATACTGCGCTAAGCGCCACACAAGTGTTGAACCACTACAATGCCGGGATTTAAGCAGCCAGAGGGTGATCTTTTGGAGCTGTCATACAATGAAAATTACGCCATTGTTGAGTGGGAAGGCCCTGGTCGAATTCTGTTTTCCTTTGCGCAGAAGGGAGATAAGCCAGCGTTGCTGTGTCACTTTTCGTCAGATAGTGACGGATTGCGTCACATTAAGACAGCGATTGACGATTTTGCTCACTACGTGCGCGAAACCATGCCGTGGTGTAAAATGCTACTAGCGACAATTGACAGGCCAAGTATTAAGCGCTTGGTTGAAAAATGCAGTTTTGAGCTTGTTATATCCAACGGCTCATCCTGTGCCTACGCGAGGTCATTA
>Ga0209578_10002085_pt1 | contig 17144 bp, 13 predicted proteins | sample tdAd472_FD_187127 | JGI IMG/M metagenome (GOLD analysis project Ga0209578, IMG submission 187127) | Marine sediment microbial communities from the Atlantic coast under amendment with organic carbon and nitrate - tdAd47.2 (SPAdes)... | ecosystem: Environmental > Aquatic > Marine > Coastal >...
GGCCGTTCGTCACGCTGTCCCCACGTCTCACGATGATCGCCGGTAATCTCGTGCAGGCCGGGATGCGCATGATTGTCACGGACAGCGCCGGCTGGCGCATTGCCGTCGTGGGTAAGCCGGAACTACCTGTGGAGCCGCCCCAGGGCCCGATCTCGAGTTGGATGCGGGTCGCCTACAACGCACTCGTGGAGCCCGGCACAGACGCTGCGTTCGCCGAGCCCGATCCGAGCGGCCGCGAACAGCAGCCATATATCGTCTCGGCGCTCGATGGCCGGCGTAAGGCAAGCTGGTTTCGCAGCATCGAAAGCGGCCGCGCCATCGTCGCCGTCGCTGAACCCATCTCGAGCAACGGCTCGACGATCGGTTCTGTCGTGTTGCAACAGGGCACCGACGAAATACTGAGCCTGACCAACGCGGGGCTGGCCCGGCTGATGAACGTCACGATCATTACAATGCTGTTGGTCGCCGGCGCGCTGCTCGGCTACGCAACCTGGCTGTCGCGTCGCATCCGGCGACTGAGTATCGCCGCAGAAGATGCGTTGGTGAACGACGACCTGCGCACGATCTTGCCGAGCGGCGCATCCGGCGACGAGGTAGGCGACCTGTCGCGCAGCTTCTCATACGTGCTAAGCCAGCTTGCCGATTACAACGATTACCTGCGATCGCTGGCATCAAAGTTGTCGCATGAATTGCGCACGCCACTTGCGATCGTGACGTCATCGCTCGAGAACCTCGAGCACGAAGCGTTGAACGAGGCATCCGCCGGCTATACGTCACGGGCCAAGGATGGCGCGGAGCGCCTGCGGCGAATTTTGAGCGCGATGAGCGAAGCGAGCCGTGTCGAGGAACTCATGGAACATGCCGAGCCCGAGTCGTTCGATCTACGCGCCGTGCTGGAGTCGACGGTCGGCGCCTACCGGGACGTTTACGACCGGCGTCGATTTGAATTCGACTGCGAACTCGATGCGGCACCTGCGACAGGCTCGCCGGAGCTCCTGATCCAGATGCTCGACAAGCTCGTCGATAACGCCGCCGATTTCAGTGCAGACAATGACGTGATAACGATCAGCCTCGAACACCGCAACACCGATCTCGTACTCGGTGTGCACAATCCGGGACCGCCGTTACCCGAGCGCATGCGTTCACAGTTGTTCGACTCGATGGTCTCGGTCCGCTCGGGCGATGACCGGCACCTGGGTCTCGGCCTCTACGTAGCCAAACTGATCGCTGAGGGGCACGGTGGGCAGATCACGGCTGAAAACACGGACGCTGGCGTCAGATTTTCAGTAGCCGTGCCTTTCCCTAATCCGGGGTCGCCTTAGGTCAGTGGTCAACAGTATTCCACCGCCGACGTCCGGGCTGTTGTCGCCAAAACCGGTGAACGCATAGAACTGAATGCGCCAACTCTGGTTAAGCCGAAACGATGCGTAGCCGGAGAGTTCCTGAATATCATCGAGACCACTCAACGAGGCCTGGCGATAGTCGTAGTAGATTCCAAGCTGGGCACTTCGAGAGGCCCTGAATGCGCCGCCGACGGAAGCCAGGAAGACATTGTTGAGGTCTACTTCGGACGTGTCACCACGTACGCGATAGCCGGCGAGGCCCTGCAGGGTGAAGCGGTCGAAAAACCGGTAGGTCTCGACTTGTGTGGTGTAGTCGTTTTCACCCGTGCCGAGGGCCTTTTGCACATCGGCTGTCCCGAGCTTTATCTTGCCCGTCAGGTCGATGACGAAATCCGCATCGCGGCTGATGTAGAGGTTGTAGAGCGTCATGCTGGCGATGATGTCGCCCAGCCCGCTTTGCGTGATTGTCGAAGCACTTCCCTGCGCCGGCTGGGCGGGGTCCGTCGCGACAGGTATCTCTATGCGCACATAAGGAATCGTGAGTCGGAGACCGAATCGTTGACTGAGGAACCTCGCAGTTAACGGAACGTACAACTCTTCGAGAGCATCGGTCCCGCCATAGTTACCGCTGCTGTATTCGACGCCGGTAGAGAAACTGACTACCGTATCTTCCGTCTGGCCAGCGGCGTTCGTGCTTGCCAATACGATTGCGAGTGCTGCTGTTCCCAGCAGGTTGGGGTGTTTGCTGTTCATTGTCTGTTCCCGCCGCATCGAGCGGGGCTGGTCACGCCGACCCCGCTCGTTATTTCATGTTGTTGCCTACTCGCCCTTCCCGGCACCAGGAGGCTCATCCAGGGTTACGCCCTGTTCCCTGGCGCGAACCTGCATTTTCTCTTGATGCTGCGCCTCGAAGCGCTGCTGCTGCTGCGAATCGGATTCGACCAGTCGCAGTTGCTCACGATACTGGTTCTGCTCCTCGACGCTCATGAGCTCGTGGCCGTAGATGCCCTGGTTGCCAGACCCGGCGTTGTCCGGGGCGTGCGTGCGATCCCGATCGCGATCCTGGGCAGGGCTCTGCGCCCGATCACGATCCTGTGCCGGATCATGGCTTCGATCACGATCTCGCATGCGATCCCGATCCATGTCCGACTGGCCACGCTCGACCTGGGCGCGATCCTGTGGCTCATGTGCCCCACGGTCCTGTCCCTGTCCTTGTCCTTGTCCTTTCGCGAACCCGGTCAGTGGCGCCAGCGCCATTGCGGTGACGAGCAGCGCGCAGATTCCAGTGACTGTTTTCATGATGTTTCTCCTTCCGTGTATGCAATCAGGACAACGCCGGAGCGGCTCGAAGGTTGACGATTGCAAGCTAGGTATTTCCTCTCATTGACGAGTTTGGCGCCTACGCCCGATTTCACCGCGATTGCTATCATCTGCAACTGACATGGACCTGAAACTGAACATCGTCAAAGGTGATCTCGACAGCGCCGAGGTCATCTGCCTGTTGGGTAAACACCTTGAGGGGATGGCGGAAAATTCGCCGCCGGAGAGCATTCACGCACTGGAAAGTCGGGGATTAGCTGCCCCCGACATCACCTTCTGGACGGCGTGGGATGGCGATGAGCTCTGTGGTTGCTGCGCACTCAAGGAGCTCGACGCACGCCATGGAGAAATCAAATCCATGCGGACCGCAGCAGAGCATCTTCGCAAGGGCGTGGCCGCCGCGATGCTCGAACACATCGTTACCGAGCCGCCCTGGTTGTTATGTCAGTGCGGAGGCGATTGGTTGATAGACACGCGGTAGAGCAGCACCGCTACGACAGCCAGCATTGTGAGCCCTAGCCAGCCACTAAAGTGCAGCCCTTCCGGCAGCGCAAGAACTTCTGCCGAACCGACGACGACGATCGGAATGGCGATGAATATGCCCATGAGCGCCTCGCCCGTGATGAGTCCTGCCGAGAACAGCGTGCCCTTCTGATGGATGCGCTCCCGATCACCCTCGGCTTCTCCCGGTGGGAATTGCCGCTCCACGAGATGCGCCACAAACCCGCCGGCGAAGATCGGTACGCTCAGTTCGATCGGCAGGTAGATGCCTACTGCGCAGGCCAGCACCGGCGCATGCCATGCCGCGCCACTTTTCTTCAGGATCTCGTCGAGCACGATGATGGCGGCACCGATCCCCGCGCCGATGCCGATCATCGTCCACGGCAGCTCGCCCCCGAATATGCCCTTCGCAACGGAGGCCATCAGGTTGGCCTGCGGCGCGAGCAACGGGTTGGGGTGTGCTTCGGTCGGTACACCAATGCCGTATGCCTGTGCGAGCAGGCTCAGGACCGGTGCCATGATGAACGCGCTCGACACACCACCAACGGCGAGCATGAGCTGCTGCTTCCACGGCGTCGCGCCCAGAATGTAGCCACACTTCAGGTCCTGCAGGTTGTCGCCACCGATGCAGGCCGCGCTGCACACGACGGCACCGATCATGATCGTGGCAACGGCGCCGATGGGCGAATCGCGCCCCATCAATACCGCGAGCACCAGGGCCGCGAACAAGATGGTCGCAATGGTCAGGCCCGACACCGGGTTGTTCGACGATCCGACGATACCGGCCATATACGCCGATACCGAAACAAACAGGAAGCCCGCAACGATCATGATGATCGTCATCGGGATGCTCACCGACCATTGCCCGACGATGGCCTGGTACAGCACCAGCAGGGGCAGTACAAACACCACGGTCCCGATCAGGATGTAGCGCATGGGTATGTCGCGTTCTGTTGCCGGTACCACTGCACCACCGGAGCCATGCTCAGACGTCAGGCCGCTCTTGATTCCCGAGACCAGCGATTTTCGCAGCGAAAACAGCGTCCACACGCCGCCCGTCAACATTGCGCCCACGCCCAGGAAGCGCACCTGGGTCGACCAGATCGCATACGCCGCATCCTCGGCGCTCGCGCCAGCCAGCTGTACGCTGAGCACGGGATCGGCCGCCAGGAAATAGGTGCTGTAGATAGGGATCGCAACAACCCAGGCGATCGCCCCGCCGGCCAGCATCACGACACCGATATTGAGGCCGACGATATAACCCACGCCGAACAGCGCCGGTGACAGGTTGGTGCCGAAGTAACCGATGGTCTTGTCGAACCAGGTCGAAACGGATGCCGTGTCCGGGATCAGTCGCAAGCCGCTCCCGGCAGCAAGTTTTATCAGACCGCCGAGCGTCGCCGCGCCGGCAAGTATTTTCAGTCCCTCGCCAGGCCGGTCACCCGTGCGCAATACTTCGGCTGCCGCCTTGCCCTCGGGGAACGCGAGCCCCTGGTCCACGATCAGGGAGCGGCGCAATGGAACCGAGAACAGCACGCCGAGCAGCCCGCCCAGGCCGGCAATCGCAAGGACCCACGTGTAACGGAAATCGACCCAGTAACCGAGCAGAATCAGTGCCGGGATCGTGAATATCACGCCGGTCGCGATCGAGGTGCCGGCCGACGCGCCCGTGGCAACGATGTTGTTCTCGAGGATGTGGCCACCACCAAGCATCTTCAGTACCGCCATCGATACAACAGCAGCAGGAATCGCCGATGCGATCGTCATGCCGGCGAAGAGGCCGAGGTACGCGTTTGCTGCCGCAAGTATCACGGCCAGGATGATCGCCAGAACGACCGCGCGAAAAGTTAATTCAGGTGGGGCTTGGTCCGTCATGGAAAACTCCGGTCCCGTGTCAGGGACTTGTTGTTATTGATTTGTCGGGCCGCGGCAGAGTTTAGCAGGAAAGCGGCGCTCGGCAACGTCACCAACTGCGCGGTCTAGGGGTAATTCCGAATTGTGAAACGCCCGGATCGGGGCGAGGCTTCCAGGAAGGAGGAAAACTATGGCAACTTTCAATGCAGTAATGGAGCGGCATCACCGGCCCATCATTTTCGTACTTGCTTTTGTCGTGATCTTCTTCGCCGCCGCCTGCACTTTCCATGACGTCATTCCCATTTGCCATTACTTATTTGGCTGCGACCATCATCTGCACATGGCTGCTTAGGTGGGTTGGTGAATCTGGAAAACGTCTGGCAGGAATACAGTGCAAGTCTAAGAGGATTCTTGCACTCGAGAGTATCGAATAACGCAGACGTCGAAGACCTTCTCCAGGAAGTTCTGATCAAGACACATCAGAATCTGCACACAGTTGCTTCATCGGAGAAGGTCAAACCCTGGCTCTTTCAATTGACCAATAACACGGTCATTGACTTTTATCGAAGGAAAGGAAGAGCCCGGGACATTTCTGCTGCGGATCTTTGGTACGCGGAAGACGAGGTCGATGCCGAACAAGCACTGGCCCAGTGTGTTGAGCCCTTTATCCGGGCGTTGCCGAAGAAATCGGCTGACCTGCTGCTCGCAATCGATATCGAGGGACAGTCACAGAAGGACTACGCGGAAAACGCCAACATAGCCTATTCGACACTCAAGTCCCGGGTCCAGCGAGCCAGGGCCCAATTACGCGCCCTTTACGAAGACTGCTGTAGCCTGACACTCGATAAATACGGCAACGTAGTGGAATTTCGCACAAAATCAGGAGGTTGTGGGAGCTGTTAGCTTTTTTTTTCGTCTTTTTCATCGTTGTAACGTCTCACTGGTTGAAGACAACAACTTTGAAGGTAGTTACGATGATCAAGGTAATCAGCTCCACAATCTGTCCTTTTGTACAACGCGTGACGGCGCTTCTCGAGCAAAAGGAAATTCCATACGACATCGAGTACATTAGTTTGGCCGACAAGCCTGACTGGTTCTCGCGTATATCCCCGAACGCACAGGTTCCGATTCTGGTTACGGAATCGGGGACAGCCCTTTTCGAGTCCGACGCAATTGTCGAATACCTGGAAGAGGTCTATCCCGCTTTACAGCCTTCCTCGGACGCCGAAGCGCGAGCGTTGGATCGTGCCTGGAGCCACCTCGCTACCAAGAACTACATGGTCCAATGCAGTGCGCAGCGCAGTGAGGATGAGGCGACTTTGGCTGAGCGCACGGAAAAACTCGGGAAGGCTTTTGCTACGATCGAAAGCGCGCTGCGGCAGGGTCCGTTCTTCAGCGGCGACAGCATCAGTGTGGTCGACATCGCCTGGCTGCCGCTGCTCCATCGGGCAGCTCTCATCGAGCAGCATACCGGGTATGACTTTCTCGCCGGTTATCCATTGGTCAAGAAATGGCAGCGCCATCTGATGAAAACGGGGCTTGCCGAAAAGTCTGTAGCTGACGATTTCGAGACCGCGTTTACGGGCTTTTATCTGTCCGATTCCACCTTCCTGGGTAACAGCGACCAAACCTGCCGCGACAACGTCGAGATGCGTTGCAGCGCGGCTGGCTGTTGCTAAGTTGCGAGCCATCGATCGGGAGAATCAAGTGGATAATCAAATGAAAGAACTAGTGGCAATGGGGGCCTCGGCAGCCGCAAATTGCCATCCGTGCATGGACCACCATCTTGCCAAGTGCGACGAACTTGGAATTGATCGCGACGACGTCGCAGCAGCAGTGACGGTCGGCTTGATGGTAAACCGCGGCGCGGAAAATGCCATTCGCAAGAAGGCGCGCGAGTTACTCGGGGAGACCGCAATCGAGAAATAGACCGCGGCAAAGTTTGGTTAATTCCTGAGAGCAAGAAGAATCACTTCACCTGATGAGCTTGTACCTGGACCTGGTTAACGCGGCTGAAAAGGACTTCATAATCGGCGCGTCGCGCACCCAGTTGATGCTGTCGGTCAGATCAACGTCGTCATCGATCCTGTCCCTGGTGCGATAACCGCAATACGGTACTGCAACCCAGTCCGGCCGCTTGGATAAAAAAGGGGGTCAGACCGCTTTTTGGCAGTTGCCACACGCCGAGGTATTTCGAAATACGTTTCGCGGCCTCGCGGCCGCGATTCACGTCGACAAACCGGCCATGGTTCGCCATTATCCGCGGAGACTCAGTGAATAGTCCTCAAGTATGTCGTTTTTCAAAGAGCTGCAACGTCGCAACGTTATCCGTGTAGCCACGCTCTACGTTGGTGCCTCCTGGCTCGTATTGAATGGTGCCGACCTCCTGACCTCGATACTCCAGTTGCCTGCCTGGTCGAGCAAGCTGGTTTTCATGCTGCTTGCCCTGGGATTCATACCGGCACTGCTATTTTCCTGGGTATATGCGCTGACTCCCGAGGGCCTGAAGCGGGAAACAGACGCGAACGGCAGTCTGTCCGAATCGCATGAGACCGGCCGCAAGATCGATATGATCCTGGTCGTTCTGCTCGTCCTGGTCCTCGCCAGCATATGGTTGGGCCGCTTGATTCCAGATGAAGCACCGGTCGAGCAAATTGCCGAGCCTGCCGCTGCAGCGTCCGACCCGGCCTCTGTGGACGCTGTGAACATTCAGTCCTCGATCGCCGTTTTACCGTTCGTCAACATGAGCTCCGATGTGGAGAACGAGTATTTTGCGGATGGCTTGTCCGAGGAGCTTCTGAATCTCCTTGCCAAGATTCCTGAGCTTCAGGTTGCAGCCCGGACGTCATCATTCACATTCAAGGAACGAGCCGACGCAGACATCACGGAGATTGCCCGGGCGCTCGGGGTCGCGAACGTGCTCGAGGGTAGTGTCCGGAAGTCGGGCAATAACGTGCGCATTACTGCACAGCTCATCGAGGCCGAACGTGGTTTTCATCTCTGGTCGGAGACTTATGACCGCAGCCTCGACGATATATTTGCCGTACAGGATGAGATTGCAGCGGCCATCGTTAACGTTCTGGAACTCACGTTGCTCGACTCTGTACCGGAATCGGCGAGAACCGATTCGAATGCCTATTCGCTGTACTTGCGCGCACTGACCGTAGGCCGCCGATACTCCCCTGATGCGCTCGACGAATCCATCGAGCTGCTGAGGCAGGCGCTTGACATAGACCCGGAGTATGCGCCGGCCTGGTCCAGGCTGGCCACCAGCTGGATAAACAAGGCGCAGATGCGCCTTGTTCCCTACGACGTCGGATTTGCAAACGCGAAACTAGCCGCGGACAAGGCAGTAAACCTGGATCCAAACCTCGCGTCAGCCCATGCGTCGCTGTGCTTCATTAATCTGTTCCACAATCGCGATATCGAAAGAGCTGCGCATCACATTGCGATCGCGCGGCAGCTCGCCCCCGATGATGCCGTCGTGCTCGGTACCTCGGCGATGTTCGCCGCTTATCTCGGCCAACCGGTTCGTGCTGCAGAGATCTACGAGCGCACTGTGGCAATCGATCCCTTGTCAGTCATTGGTTACTTCAATCTGTCGCTGACTTACATCGACTCCCGCCGCCCTGACAAAGTCGAGTCGAATATTCGACAGGCGCTTGCCATGAGCCCACAGATCCCCAGCGTGCATTACATTCTCGGCCGGGCTGCACTGATAGGTGGAGATTGGGAAACGGCGCTGGCCGAGTTCTCCGCGGAATCCGAGGATCACTCGAGCCTGCAGGGCCAGGCGATGGCCTATCACGCGCTGGGACAGCTCGCCGAATCGGATGCGGCTATCCAGACGATGATCGATGAAATTGTCGTCGACGAAAATCGAGCGCCGGCAGCAGTTTATGACATGGCCGGCGCCTATGCTTTCCGTGACGAACCCGACGAGGCCTTCCGGTGGCTTGAAAAGGCGCTCGAGATGGAGAGCGCACGGCTGACCGAAATGCGCTCGGACGAGCTATTCACGAGCATACGCAATGATCCACGCTGGCAACCGTTTCTCGCCAAAGTCGGACTGTCCGACGAGCAGGTTGCCGGGCTCGACGACTGGTAGTCCGCCTAGCCTTCAGCGAACTCCAGCGCCGCGGGATGGAATACATCCTCGATCGTAAGCTTGCGCTTCGCGAGCCCTTGTTCGTGGGTGTATCGCAGTAGTGCGTTTATTGATTTGAGATTGGGCGCGATGCCGTAAGGGAAGAAATTCTCGCCCATGAGTTCCTTGGTTGACTCCATTTCCTGTGCGAACCAGGGCAACGTCCTCAGGAACCACTTCTCCTGCATGTCCGCGTAGGCCACAGCCTTGGATTTTGAAAAGGCCTCGAACACGGCCTTCGGCAACCACGGATGCTCGTCAACCAGGTCGTTGCTAATGGCAATCGCATGCATGATCGGGAAGATGCCCGTCTTCGCAAAGTAGTCACGTTCCGCCTGGCGGACATCCGAGAACAGCCGAACGACCTTGGGATGCCCTTCGACGAACGCGCGCGGCTCTGCCGCATGAAAAAGCGCATCGACGTCGCGGTCGACAAGCAGGTCGGACTCATTTTTGCCTTCGGGACCGGTCGTAATCGTGATGCCGTCGGGAACGACTTGTTCTTGCTTGGATATCTTCCCCGAGACCGCAGCCGATGAATCCGCCGCAGCGACAACCCACTCGACATCCTCGGATCTGACCCCATATTCGTCCTGCAGCATGCCACGTATCCACGTCAGCGACGTCGATGAATAGCCCGGTGTCCCGACGCGCATCCCTTTGAGATCGGCGGGCGATTCGATACCGGCGCCGGTATGAATAAAGATGCTCTTGTGCCGGAACATACGCAGCGGAAAAACGGGCAGCAATGAATAACCATCGAATCCGTCGTTGGCTGTCGCCAGGAGAAAAGGAACCAGGCCAATCTCGGTGAATCCGAGCTCCTGCGACCCGGAGAACAAGAGGGTGTTGATGTCCCCGATCTTGCCGGGCACGAACTCGACATTCGCGCCTTCAACCGGGACTTTGCCTGACAGCATCGGCTTCAGGTGTTCGAACGGATAGCCAGAGGACTTCAGATCAATCTTTGCCTCTGCGGCTTGCGCCATTACCGAACCCATTACCGTGGAGGAGACCGCAGCATAAACACTTGATTTGAGAAAATTCCGGCGGTCCAAACTCATGACGGACGCTCCTTGTTCTTGTTTACGTGCGTTTCGTATTACCACACTCCGAGGTACTTTGAAATTCCCTTCGCGGCCTCGCGGCCCTCGAACACGGCCGTGACGACGAGGTCCGAGCCGCGCACCATGTCACCGCCGGCGAATACCCTGGGATTGGTTGTCTGGTAGGGGTGCTCGCCCAGAGTGGCGACACGCACGCGGCCACTCGGCAGCGTTTCAATGCCCACGCCTTCAAACCACGATGGCGGGTTCGGCCGGAAGCCGAACGCGATAATGACCGCGTCGGCGTGCAAGATTTCTTCTGTGCCCGGCACGGTCTCGGGTCTGCGCCGGCCGTCCGTCCCCGGTGCGCCCAGCCGGGTCTCGATGACTTTCACGCCGGTGACCTTGTCCGTGCCGACGATCTCGAGCGGCTGGCGATTGAACAGGAATTCGATGCCTTCCTCTTTACTGTTCGCGACTTCGCGGCGCGATCCCGGCATGTTTTCCTCGTCGCGGCGATAGGCACAGCTCACGCTCGCGGCACCCTGCCTAATGGCGGTGCGGTTGCAGTCCATGCCCGTGTCGCCACCGCCGAGTACGACGACGTGTTTGCCGGCCAGGTCCACGTGCTCGAGTGAGTCGTCCCCGATGCCGAGTTCGCGATAGGCGTTCGATACGAGGTATGGCAGTGCCTCGTGAACGCCGTCGAGATCCTCGCCCGGAAACCCGCCGCGAACGGAGGTATACGTACCCATGCCGAGGAATACGGCGTCGAATTCGTTGACGAGTTCCGCGAATGGCCTGTCCTCGCCAATGCGCGTATTCAGCACGAACTCGACGCCCATGCCTTCGAGCAACTCACGTCGCTTACGCACAATGCTCTTCTCGAGCTTGAACGGCGGAATGCCGAACGTCAGCAGGCCGCCGATCTCGGGGTAGGCGTCATAAACAACTGAGCGGATGCCTTCGCGCGCGAGGATATCGGCAGCAGCAAGTCCGGCCGGTCCCGCGCCGACGATCGCAACGCGCCGGCCGGTATCCACGACGTTGGACATGTCGGGACGCCAGCCCTGCTTGACCGCCTCGTCGGTGATGTAGCGTTCGATGTTGCCGATACTCACCGCGCCGATGCCATCATTCAACGTGCACGCACCCTCGCACAGCCGATCCTGCGGACACACGCGACCGCAGATCTCGGGTAGCGAATTCGTCTGGTGCGAGAGCTCTGCTGCCTCGAACAGTTTTCCTTCTTCGATGAGCGCGAGCCAATTCGGAATGTAGTTATGTACCGGGCACTTCCATTCGCAATACGGATTACCACAGTCCAGGCAACGGCCGGCCTGTTGCGCTGCGTCAGCGCCGTCATAGCTCTCGTAGATCTCGCCGAAGTGTCGCACGCGCTCCGTGGGCGTCTGCTTCCCGGGGTCGCGGCGCGGTACTTCGAGAAACTGCAGTGGATACTTAGACATCGGTGCAATTACTGGCTGTGGGAGCACGCATCATGCGGCCTGCCGCAATGATTCGATCAATGAGCCGAGTTCCGCCGCCTTCGGCTTCACTACCCAGAATTTGCTCAGGATCGCGCGGTAGTCGTCGAGGATGATATCGCCCCACTCGCTGCCGGTCGCCTCGATGTGCGCCATGATCAGTGCGCGCAGGTGGTGCAAATGCCGCTCCATGCTTTCGGGAGCAATACGGTGGATATCGATAAGCTGGTGGTTATAGCGATCGACGAAACCACGGTCGATATCGAGCACGTAGGCGAATCCGCCGGTCATGCCGGCGCCGAAATTCACCCCGGTGCGGCCGAGCACAACAATGACGCCGTCGGTCATGTACTCGCAGCAATGATCGCCTGCCCCTTCGATGACTGCCGTGGCCCCGGAGTTCCGCACGGCGAAACGCTCGCCTGCACGTCCCGCCGCGAACAATTGCCCACCGGTTGCACCATACAGGCAGGTGTTACCGATAATCGCCGTTTCCCGTGCGACGTATCTGACCGCCTCTGGCGGTCGAATCGTAATGCGCCCACCCGACATGCCCTTGCCGACGTAATCGTTTGCGTCGCCGATGAGGTCGAGGTTCAAGCCTGCCACGTTCCACGCGCCAAGACTCTGCCCGGCTGTGCCGGTCAGCCGAATATCGATCGGCGCGTCGCGCATGCCGTCATTGCCGTGCAAGCGTGCGATCTCGCCGGACAGTCGCGCGCCGATGGAGCGATGATAGTTGTGAACGTCGAACGCAAAACTGCCGCCGCTTTTCGTTTCGATTGCCGAATAGCTTGCGGCCAGCATCTCTTCCGCAAGCTCGCCCTTGTCGAACGGATCATTGCGAAGATCGGTACAAAACTGCGGCGCGTCCCTCGCCAGGCCGGCGTCGGAAACAATCGGTCCGAGATCGAGTCGTGCTTGCCGTTCCGTATCGCCGGACCGCAACTCGACCAGGTCGACGCGCCCGATCAGTTCATCGAACCTGCGTATGCCGAGCGCCGCCATATGCTCCCTGACTTCTTCGGCAACGAAGCGGAAGAAGTTGATGACCATGTCCGGCAGGCCGATGAAATACTCGCTCCTGAGCACGCTGTTCTGTGTTGCCACGCCCGTCGCGCAGTTGTTCAGATGACAGATGCGCAGGTACTTGCAGCCGAGCGCAACCATCGGCCCGGTCCCGAAGCCGAAACTCTCGGCACCGAGGACTGCGGCTTTGACGACATCGAGACCCGTCTTCAGCCCACCGTCCGTCTGCAGTCTCACCCTGTGTCGCATGTTGTTGGCGCGCAATACCTGGTGCGTCTCGGACAGACCGAGTTCCCAAGGGCTGCCCGCATACTTCACCGAGCTCAGTGGGCTCGCGCCCGTACCGCCGTCGTATCCCGAAATCGTGATCAGGTCTGCGTAGGCCTTCACCACGCCGGCTGCGATCGTACCCACGCCGGGCTCGGCAACCAGCTTGACCGAGACGAGAGCCTTCGGGTTGACCTGCTTGAGATCGAAGATCAGCTGCGCAAGGTCTTCGATCGAGTAGATATCGTGATGCGGCGGCGGCGATATCAGGCCGACGCCGGGCTTCGCGTAACGAAGCCGCGCGATGAGATCATTCACCTTGTGACCGGGTAGCTGACCGCCTTCTCCAGGCTTGGCGCCCTGCGCGATTTTGATCTGAATGACTTCCGCGTTAACGAGGTATTCGGCCGTAACACCAAAGCGTCCGGATGCGATTTGCTTGATCTTTGACACACGCTCGCTGCCATAACGCGCCGGATCTTCGCCGCCTTCGCCGGAATTGGAGCGCGCGCCCATGCGGTTCATCGCGATCGCAAGCGCCTCGTGTGCCTCCGGTGACAGAGCGCCGAGCGACATGCCAGCGCTGTCGAAGCGCGGCAGTATGGCCTCGACGGGCTCGACCTCGTCGAGCGGCACGGCGGCTCCCGCCGGCTTCAGGTCCATGAGGTCGCGCAGTGTCGCAACCGGCCGCTTATTAACGAGTTCCGTGTAGGAGCGGTAACGCTCATAGTCGCCCGAACGTACCGCGGCCTGCAACGTCGCCACGACGTCCGGGTTGTAACAGTGGTACTCCCCGCCGTGAACGTATTTCAGGAGACCGCCCTGCGTTACGGGCTCGCGCGGTTCCCAGGCCAGCACGGACAGGCGTCGCTGGTCGTCCAGCAGGTCATCGAAGCCCGAGCCCTGGATGCGCGACGTCGTGCCCTTGAAGCAGCGATCGACGATCTCGTCGCCCAGGCCCACGATTTCGAACAGCTGCGCGCCGCGGTAGCTCGAAATCGAGGAGATACCCATCTTCGACATGACCTTGAACAGGCCCTTGCGGACGCCGCGTCGATAACTGCGGCCAAGTTGCTGCTGCTTGCCAATGTTGCCACGCTTGCCGATGTCGTGCAGTGACTGGTACACGAGATAGGGATAGACAGCCGTCGCACCGTAGCCGATCAGGCAGGCGAAGTGATGTGGATCCCGCGCGATCCCGGTTTCGACGATGATATTCGCGTCGCAGCGCAGCCCAAGTGCGACGAGGTGGTGGTGCGCGGCACCGGTGGCCAGCAACGCGTGTACCGGTAGCTTGCCCTGCTCGAGGTACCTGTCGCTTAGCACGATGATGAGTTTGCCACGGCGAACGGCATCTTCCGCATGTGCGCAGATCTGATCCAGTGCTTCGGGTAGCGACAGTGACTCGTCGACGTTCAGTTCGATGAACTCGTGCGCATCGCCGTACATATCCGGACCAAGCAACTGCCGCAACTTCTTCTGCGACAGCACCGGTGAGTTCATGATCACCTGCCCGGCGTGCTCGGGACCGATATCGTGCAGGCTCGACTCGCTGCCGATGTTCGTCTGCAGAGACATGACAATCCTTTCGCGCAATGAATCGATGGGCGGATTCGTAACCTGCGCGAACTGCTGGCGGAAGTAGTCGAATGGCGAGCGGACCTTTGTCGACAGCACGGCCATCGGCGTGTCGTCGCCCATGGAGCCGACAGCTTCCTGTTCGGCCCTCGCCAGCACTGCGACGACCTCATTGAGTTCCTCGCGACTCAGGTTGAACATCTTCTGGTAGATCGCAAGCGTCGGCGGGTCGAAGGGCTCGGCCGCCGTATGCGTATCGATCAGTTCCGAGTCGAGGTAGCGCACTCCGCGCTTCAGCCACTTTTTATAGGGCGCGCGCATCTTGAGTATCTCGTGGATTTCGTCGTTTTCGAGTAGCGCACCGTTGACGAGATCGACTGCCAGCATCTCGCCCGGACCCAGGCGTCCTTTTTCGACGACGTCTTTCTCGTCGTACTCGTAGACGCCGACTTCGGACGCGACCGTGATGTGGCGATCTTTGGTGATGACATAGCGTGCCGGCCGCAGCCCGTTGCGATCCAGGCAGCAGGCCGCGTAACGGCCGTCGGTCAGTACGATGCCGGCCGGTCCATCCCATGGCTCCATCTGGCAGTCGAAATACTCGTAGAACGCGCGCACGTCGGGATCGATGTCGTCCACGGTCTGCCACGCCGGCGGAATGAGAATTCGCATCGCCTGCAGCACGTCCATGCCGCCGGCCCGCATGACCTCGAGCATATTGTCGAGGCTCGACGAGTCGGACCCCGTCAGCGAGATGATCGGATCGAGGTCGGAAATGTCGTCGAGCTTGTCCGAACGAAAATTCTTCGCACGCGCCTGCGCCCAGTTACGATTGCCCTGGATGGTGTTGATCTCACCGTTGTGCGCCAGGAAGCGGAACGGCTGTGCAAGTTGCCACTGCGGCAGCGTGTTGGTCGAGAAGCGCTGGTGGAAGAGACACACCGAAGTCTCGAGCCGCGGGTCGCGCAAGTCCGGGTAAAACTCGGGCAGCACGCCCGGCATGATCATGCCCTTGTAGCTAATCGTTGCCGACGACAGGCTTGCGATGTAGGTTTCGTCGTCAGCAAAGCGGTTCTCGGCCCGGCGCCTTGCGAGAAACAGCCGCCGATTAAAGCGGCCGCGTGGCATGCCGTCGGGCGCGTTGACGTACACCTGCTCAATTCGCGGCAGCGTCTTCAGCGCAAGCTCGCCGCAGACCGACGGCTCGGTGGGAATCTCGCGCCAGCCGACTACCTCGAGCCCGATCTCCTCGATGGCTTTGTCGATGACTGCGCGCGCTGCGGCCGCGATCGACTCATCGTGACTCAGAAATACCGCACCGGCTGCAAACCGCTCAGCAAGCGCGAAACCCAGCTCCTCGCCGACAGCACGCAGGAAGCTTGTCGGGAATTTGATGAGTAGACCACACCCGTCACCGGTTTTGCCGTCGGCCGCGACGGCGCCGCGATGCGTGAGGCGAGCGAGCGCCGAGATCGCCGTCTCGACCACGAAGTGGCTCGGCAGATCGTCGAGATTCGCTATCAGCCCGAATCCGCAGCTGTCACGCTCGAACGCAGGATCGTACAACCCCTGTGTTTTTCGATGTCCAGATGGCTCGGTCATGGTCGCCCTGAGATGCGCGCGAGGCGCCTCCCCTATTGAATGTCTGCTCTGATTTTGGGTCGGTGCCAGCGATCGACCCGAACAATCGAGTATATGTTACGACTTTCGGGGGCTGCCAATGAGCCGCAGCAAGATAAGGAAAAACAACTGCTTAACGGCTCAGTACCGGGGCTAGCGGGTAGCCGTGGCTATGGTTACGCGCGTAACCATGAAGCGGCCTAGTTCCTGCTTTCTGCCGAAAACTCTGCCGGTTGCAAGCGGATCATGCCGCTCGTTTTGAAGCGTACGGGAGCCACGAATGGAATGTCGACGTCGAAGGTACCGGTGAGTGCATAGGGAATATCCCGGTACACACCGTCGCGCACGATGAACAACAACTGTGGCGCCGTGCGCATTAGATTCAGCTTGACACTGATCGCAAATCCGCCGTCACTCGACGCCGGTACCGTGAAGTCGCCCTGCGTATTGCCACTCGCAAAGCGATGGCCGTCGAGATCGACCCCGTAGCTGATCGCTGAGATCGGCAATGGAAACGGGTTCGGATTGATGACATCGAAATCCAGCACGAACGTCTGGTTGTCGAGGTCGAGTTTCGCGACCTCGACATTGCGCAGCGTGACATCCGGCGTGTCGATGAAGCTGGCCGTACTTGCACAGCCTGTGAGAATCCAGGCTATCGCGCCCAGACCAAAAGACTTGAAACCAGTTGTTCCGTTCATAGCGACCCCCTACCGCAACTCGCCGCCGAGATCATTCCAGCGTCCGCTGACGAGCAGCCACTCCTCACCGATATTCTCCAGTTCGAGCGCGAACTGATACGCGTCGGCGTTGAAACCCAGCGCACTGTCTGTGCTTGCCCCCAGGCCGACAGTCAACGTCATTTCAGCGGCCGTATCATCGATAATCTCGATGTCGTCGACGCTGACCAGCAACGCGACCCTGTTCGCACGCAAAAAGTAAAAACGAAAGA